>OFGS01000086.1_pt1 | contig 26049 bp, 31 predicted proteins | sample 1521851 | NCBI WGS metagenome assembly OFGS01 (sample SAMEA3142070, study PRJEB24117) | hot springs metagenome
CTCAACTGTAAATACAGCTTGTTGTACCGTCAACATGTGATTCACCTCCTTGTCTATCAATATTCACATCATAGACAGGAAAAGCAAAAAATATTCAGCTCACTTTATGATGTGGCTGAATAGTTACGTTCAATAAGATTTAATAATCTTTCCTTGTTTCCTTCAATTACATTTATAGATTCAAACGAATAATTATTTTGTTCTTTTAACTTATTATCTAAAACAAATACGGTAATATCAATATTCGGCATGTATTCTTTATAATTAATAACTCTTCGATGGACAAATGCATTTCTATAATAATCCCCTTCTTTAGGGTACATATTAGTAATAAGAAGATAATTCATTGTTTTTCCCCTCTTAATCAATTGCATTTAAATTCTAATACTTAACCGAGTCATTCTTTCTTCTTCATTTTTATAAATTCCTCTAGTATCTATTAATTTTTTACCTTCAAATACCCTCGGATTTATCTCCTTAAAATAATCATGATCCACCAGCAACACAACAACATCAGCTTTTTCGATCGCTTCCTCTGTTTTTACAAGTTGGACATTTAATTCTAGTAAATCTTTTGGAAGCTCCTCAATATGTGGCTCAGCTACATATATAGTTTGATCATAAATAGCTGATAATTCTTTTACAATTTTCACAGCTGGGCTCTCTCGTAAATCATCAACGTTTGCTTTAAATGCTAAACCTAGGCATACAATCGTTGGATTTTGAAGATTTTTTGTTACTTCTTTAATTTTTTCAATAACAAAATAAGGCTTAGAGTCATTTACCATACGAGCTGTTCGAATGAGTTTTGCTGTTTCAGGAGCTGCATCCACGATAAACCAAGGATCAACTGCTATGCAGTGCCCACCTACTCCGGGACCTGGCTGCAAAATATTTACACGTGGATGATGATTTGCTAAATTGATTAACTCCCACACATTAATGTTGAGCTCATCACAAATCATAGAGAGTTCATTTGCAAATGCAATATTTACATCACGAAATGCGTTCTCAGTTAATTTTGCTAACTCTGCTGTTCTGGCATTTGTTTCCAAAATTTCCCCTTTAACAAACTTCTTATAGAACTGAACTGTTTTTTTAGTCGATTCTTCATCAATTCCACCGATAATCCGGTCGTTCTCTACTAGTTCTTTCAAAATTTCCCCTGGTAAAACTCGTTCAGGACAATGAGCAACAAAAATTCTGTTCTCACTATTTCCTGTAATATTTAAGTCTGGACGTTCTTCTAAAATCCATTTTGCTACCTTCTCTGTTGTTCCGACAGGACTTGTTGATTCTAAAATAACAATATTTCCTGGTTCTAAGTAAGGGGAAATAGATCTTGTAGCCTGTTCTACGTAAGCCAAATCTGGCTTGTAATTTTCCGTAAAAGGAGTTGGAACAGCAACAACAAAAACATCCGCTTTTTCAGGTAAAGTAGATGCCTGTAACTTTCCATTATTCACAGCATTTTGCACCATTTTATCCAAGTCTGGCTCATAAATATGCACCTGACCATTATTTATCATATCAATAGCTTTTTGATTTATATCAACACCATGCACTTGAAATTGACTATTCGCCAACAAGGCCGCTGTTGGTAAACCAATATACCCTAAACCAACGACACATACTTTTTGCATTCTATTACCCTCTCTCTTCTTTTTAATAAGCACCATTCGGCTTAATCATTATTACGATTGTCTTAACAATAATCTTTAAATCATATAAGAATGAGCGTTCACGGATATATTGTAAATCTAACTCAACCATATCACGAAACCCTAAGTCATTTCTCCCACTCACCTGCCACAACCCTGTACACCCTGGGGTCACAAGAAATCGCTGTTTGTCGTATTCCGTATACTGCGCTACTTCGCAACGGTGGGCGTGGACCGACAAGACTCATTTCCCCTTTTAATACATTCCATAATTGTGGCAGTTCGTCAATGCTTGTTTTGCGAATAAATTTTCCGATTTTCGTAACGCGCGGATCGTTTTTCATTTTGAACATCGCGCCGGACACTTCGTTGTACTTCAACAATTCCTGTAACTTTTCCTCCGCATCTGTCACCATTGAGCGAAATTTGTACATGTAAAATTCTTTTCCGTCTTTCCCTACACGAACTTGTTTAAAAAAGACAGGGCCTTTTCGATCTTCTAATTTGATTAAAACGGCTACAAGAAAAAAGAGCCATGATAAGGCAATTAAGCCGATCAAAGCTCCTATAATGTCCATCATTCGCTTGGTGATTAAGTAGCTTTTTCTCTCGTTAATGAGTACTTGTTGTGTATATCTTTGTTGGACTTGTATACTGGCAGTATTGCCTGATTGAGCCAACTTCCTTCATCCCCCTTCATTCAGTCACTTTTGCTTCTTTTAATATGTTCTCGATAAATGGAATAAGCTGTTTTTTCAACTCCTCATCTTGCATCGCAAACTCCACCGTCGTCTGGATAAATCCTAGCTTCTCCCCGACATCATATCGCTTGCCTTCGAACTCGTACGCAAACACTCTTTGAATTTCGTTTAGTTGTTGAATCGCATCAGTCAGCTGAATTTCTCCACCTGCCCCTGCTTCTTGCTTGTCGAGAAACATAAAAATTTCTGGTGTTAAAATATACCGTCCCATAATTGCCAAGTTCGATGGAGCAGTTCCCGGGGCTGGTTTTTCGACGAATTGTTTCACTTGATAGCGGCGGCCTTTTTTGTCGAGTGGGTCGATGATGCCATAGCGATGTGTTTCGTCATCTCTGACTTGTTTCACTCCGATGATGGAGCTATGTGTTCGTTCAAATTCGTCCATCAGCTGTTTTAAACAAGGTTTTTCTGCTTGGACGATGTCGTCGCCTAATAGGACAGCGAATGGTTCGTCGCCGATGAATTTGCGTGCGCACCAAACGGCATGGCCGAGTCCTTTCGGCTCTTTTTGGCGAATGTAGTGAATGTCAACTTTGGACGGTTCTTTTACTTTTTCTAGCAAGTCATGCTTCTTGCTTTTTAATAAAGCTTGTTCTAGTTCAAAAGCATGATCGAAATGATCCTCAATCGCGCGTTTTCCTTTTCCTGTGACAATAATAATATCTTCAATACCGGATTCGATCGCTTCTTCGACGATGTATTGAATCGTCGGTTTGTCAACGATCGGAAGCATTTCCTTCGGCATCGCTTTTGTCGCAGGTAAAAATCTTGTTCCAAGCCCGGCAGCTGGGATAATTGCCTTTCGCACCTTTTTCACATAGATCCCTCGCTTTCTAAACTGTACACCCACGTACATGTTATATATGCACAACATATACGTCGATGTACAAAAAATAGCTCCCGTTGAGAGTTAGCCAGGTAGACGTTAAGTTTAACATTTTTTTATGTTCTATAATTCGATCGAGCAGCACATCGTATTTTACCTTTAAATGAGACATCGTTAAGTGGATTGATTCTTTCATAAGTTGTAAATCGTTTAATAGCCACTCTTCCTTGCTGTTTAGTTGCATCAAATGTTGAAGCGTTTGTTCAACACGTTCTAATTACTCATGAATCGGCTGCAGTTCTTCCTTTAACACAGAGCGAAGCACATCTTTTAACTCTTGGTTCATTTGTATTCCCCCTTTGCCGTTTTTTCCATTATAACACGCTTAAAAAGAGAGGTTGGCATTACCCATCCTCACACCGCACCATCGACGACAAGCACCTAAGGTGAGCAGATCGTCATCGTTCCACTCACAGTACGATCAATGGCCTTCATTGATAACGATAAGATATCATACACATATTTAAAACATTCACTAGATTCATTATAACGACAAATACACCCTCTTCTCTACCCTTTTTGTTAATTTATTCCCACAAAAAAGAAAACCGACAGTGCCATGTTCTGCCGGTTAATGAATCGTTTCTTCGTTATGTCCTTCTTCTCCAATGATTCGTTTTGCTTGTGCGATGATATCATTCACTTCAGCAACGGTATATTCTCGATCTGGGAGCGGACGGTCATATGCTTGATAATATAAAATTTCTGCTAGTTTTCGTTGCTTTTCGCTCGCTCGTTTCGTTAGCTTTTCTTTTTTTTTAATTCTTGTTGGAGACGTTCGATATGATATTTTGCTTCTAACTTGCAGCCGTAAGGGAAATCGTCGATGCCGAGCCGTTCAACGAGACGGTTAATTTCTGCGATTTGTTCGTCTGTTGGAGGTTCGTTGACGAGTTGGTCGATAATTTCGTTAATGCGCGCAGCGAGCTGTTCATGAAATTGTGGGTTTGTTTTGATCGCATCGTCTAATTCTGCAAACCATGTTGCTTTATTGTACAAATAATGGCGCCACTGTTCCATCAATGTTGCCGCATCGTATTTCGTTTCATCCCAACCGATTGTTTCCATATATCGTTCAAATACTTTTTTAATCGACAGCGTCATGTTCATTTTCATGCGATGAGGAAGCTGTTTTAACATATATAAAAACCCTCCATATCATTATCGTCAACCGTTAATGTATCATAAAGAAACGTGTGTTGACAAAGTTTTTTTATAACTTTGCTAGATGTTATAGGAAGGGAGGGAATAAAAAAACGCAAGAGGAAATCTCTTGCGCTTATTCGTCCGTATTGTCTGCATCGTTCATATCTTCAGCGTCTTCAACAGCGTCTTCTTCATCTGGGACCGCATCGTTTTCATCGTCGCCGACACCTTCATTTGTGTCTTCGCCTGGCTGCATTTCTTCTTGGTTGTTCATGTCGTTATCTGTATCGTCATTGTTACAACCGGTCACAACCATGATGGCAATGAGCGCGCTAAGTAGTTTAAATAGCCATTTTGTTTTCATCGTTGTTCTCCTTTCTGTCATGTATGTAATCACTTATAACATGTCCAGAAAGGGGACCGGTTATACATTATTTTTCTCCAAGCGCAAACATGATTTCTGTTTCGCAAACGAGTTCGCCATCGACTGTGGCGATGCCCTTTCCTTTGCCGATGGCGCCTTTAAAGCGAATCATTTCGACTTCTAAACGAAGTTGATCGCCCGGTTTCACTTGCTTTTTAAATCGGCAGTTGTCGATGCCTGTGAAAAAGGCGAGACGGCCGCGATTTTCTTCCTTCATTAACATCGCGACAGCCCCAACTTGTGCGAGCGCTTCAACAATTAATACGCCCGGCATCACAGCATATTCAGGAAAATGACCGACAAAAAAATGCTCGTTTGCACTGACGTTTTTAATGCCGACGGCTCGCTTTCCTTCTTCCACTTCAACGATGCGATCAACGAGTAAAAATGGATAGCGATGTGGGATAATTTGTTGAATTTGTTGCATATCAAGCATATGTGATTCCTCCTTTATAAAAAAACGGAAGGATCTCCCTTCCGTCGTTTGCTTTCAATGTATCATGTTTTTCAGTGGTCTGTCCACTACTGTTTTTCGATTAAATCGATAATATGTTGCCATGTTGTTGGTTTTAGTGCATCCAACGGCTTGCCGCCGCCGATCACACCGTAACCGATCATCGCCCCGATCGCCCCGCTTAGCACCACGAGAGCAACCACAATGATGAGGCGAAGCCAAATCGGAATGAGGCGACGGCGCGGACGACGAAGTGAACGTTTTTGTTTTTCCTCCATCTTCTTCCCTCTCTATGAACGAATACCGTTAATCAGCCCCATCATTTGATCCGATAATGTAATCGCCCGAGCATTAAACTGATATGACCGTTGAGTGATCATCAGTTCGCTCATTTCTTTCGGTAGTTCCACGTTCGATTGTTCAAGGGCATATTGTTGCATCGAGATCGAGGTACGGTTGTTGTTAGCTAAATTGACGACCGCATTCGGCGCACTTACATCAGCTGGGAAAGCAAATCGGTTTTCGCCGAGCGCTTGCATGAGCTGCGGACGTGTCACATATGAAACACCAATGTTTACCGTCTGCATTACGTTTCCGTTTGGCGCAATGAATTGCATCGTGCCGTTTTGATTGACTTGAATATTTTTAAACCCTTCGCGCACGGTAATCGGTTCATCGTTTTCATCGAGCACCGCATAACCATCTGCTGTTACAAGCATCAGTTCATCTGGATTGTTCGCGGACGGACTAAGGTAAAACGCACCATCGCGCGTATATTGAATCCCACCATCGACAAAAATGCGAAAAAACTGTCCTTCTTTTGTGAAGGCGAGATCGAGCGGGCGATCTGTTTTCACAACGAGCCCTTGTTTCATTTGCATATGTGTCGATGCTATTTTCGCTCCGACGCCAAGGCGAAGACCGTCAGGCGTGAAGCGTGGTGCTTCGTCTGTTTTTGGCAAGTTTTGAAATTGTTGAGCAAGCAGTTCGCCAAATACGGCATCGCGCTTTTTAAATCCAGTCGTATTGACGTTTGCGATATTATGGCTAATGACGTCAAGCTGTTGTTGTAGTTGGTTCATTGTATTGGCGGCAGTAATCATTGAGCGCAACATACGTATCCTCCTACTTTAAGCGACCAATTTCGTTGGCTGCTTTGTCCATACTTTTATCGTACGCTTGTAAAATTTTTTGGTTCGCCTCAAACGCTCGGTAAGCTGAAAGCATATCTGTCATCGCGCGAGACAAATCGACGTTCGAGCGCTCAATATATTGTTGGCGAATCGTATACGTCTCAGCAAGCGGAAGCTCCCCTTCTGCTCGGAATAAACCGTTTCCTTCTTTCGCAAGCGATTGAACGTTTGCCGCATAAGCGATGCCAAGGCGCGCGATCGTTTCTTCGCCTTTTGTGATCGTGCCGTCTTCACGTACTGTAAACTGCTCATCGCCTACTTGAATGCGGTTACCGCTTTCATCAAGCACGTAAAAGCCGTCCGTCGTCGTTAAAAACCCGTCTGCATCTATGGTGAAATGACCATTCCGCGTATAACGAACGTCGCCTGATTCATTTTGTACGATAAAAAACGATGTGCCTGTCCCATCAACGATCGCGATATCGGTGTTATTGCCTGTTTCGCGTATATCCCCTTGAGTAAAGTTTGGCACAAGCTCTTGCACGTACACACCTGTCGATAACGGACCGATATATGTACGATCACGCCACGTCGGTTTTTTTTCAGTCGGAATCGTCATTTGTTGAATACGATGCATGAGCATATCTGGAAAAGCTCTTAATGACGCTTGATCGGCTTTGTAGCCTGGCGTATTGGCGTTTGCGATATTGTTCGTTATCATTTCAATGCGACGCTGTTGAGAAAGCATGCCTGAAGCAGCTGTATATAGTCCGCGAAACATAAAACGTCCTCCCCAATCGTTTTTACACTACTTCCATTATAAAAGAAAAAGGGGAAAAAAGCGAATAGGTACCATTTCCCAATGGCACCTATACAGGTTGACGATACGGAGCTTTGTCAATGTTATCAAGCATTAAACCTGTGCCGATCGCCACGCAATCCATCGGATTTTCCGCGATAAAGACAGGCACTTTCAGCTCTTGCGCAAGCAGTTGATCGATGCCGTGAAGCAACGCCCCGCCGCCTGTCAAGAAAATGCCGCGGTCGATAATGTCTGCCGATAATTCCGGCGGTGTGCGCTCAAGGACGCTTTTTGCCGTTTGGACGATCGTATATACCGTTTCGCGTAGCGCTTTTTCAATCTCGCCAGAACGAATCGTAACCGTTCGTGGCAACCCTGTCACTAAATCGCGACCGCGAATGTCCATCGCTTCATCGCGAGCGTTCGGGAATACCGTAGCGATGTTTATTTTAATTTCTTCCGCTGTTCGCTCACCGATTAATAGTTTATATTCTCGTTTAATATAACTTAAAATTTCTTGATCAAATTTATCGCCCGCTACTTTAATCGATGCAGATGTGACGATATCACCCATCGATAAAACAGCAACGTCCGTCGTGCCGCCACCGATGTCGATGACCATGTTTCCAGAAGGTTGGAAAATATCCATTCCTGCACCGATCGCGGCCACTTTCGGCTCTTCTTCTAAGTACACTTTTTTGCCGCCACTTTTTTCTGCTGCTTCTTTAATCGCTTTCCGTTCTACCGATGTAATGTTTGTTGGGCAACAAATTAAAATGCGCGGTTTCGCAAACCATCCTTTTAAGTTAAGTTTGCTTAAAAAATGTTTCAGCATCGCTTCTGTAATTTCAAAATCCGCAATGACACCATCTTTTAACGGACGGATGGCAACAATATGCCCAGGCGTACGTCCGACCATGCGCCGCGCTTCTTCCCCTACCGCTAACACCCGCTTCGTATGTTGATCAATCGCTACCACAGAAGGTTCGTTTAATACAATGCCTTTTCCTTTCACATAAATCAACACGTTCGCCGTGCCGAGATCGATGCCGATATCTCTTGCTAAAAACATGTATGTTCCTCCTTGCCATTTCTCCTAATAAAATATTCTACCACAACGATGACGAAAAAAAGAGAATATTTTTGACAAGGGGAACAACAAATTTACGTCGCTTGCTCCGTTTCTTTTTTATACTTTTTCTTCGTCGCTTCTCCTCCACGCAAATGGCGAATGGATTTATGGTAATCTAAAATTTCTTTTACTTCATTCGCTAATTCGGGGTTAATTTCCGGGAGCCGTTCCGTTAAGTCTTTATGCACGGTGCTTTTGGATACACCGAACTCTTTCGCGATGACGCGAACGGTTTTTCTCGTCTCCACGATATACTTGCCAATCTTGATTGTACGCTCTTTGATGTAATCGTGCACACTGCTCGCCCTCCCTAAGTTGGATGTGAGAAGTGTGAAATGAGACGTATAAGGCGTTTATCGCAGTGGCGTTTACTCGTTCATAACGAAATCGTCAATCTCATCTATTAATCGTTCATCTCACCTCAAACACCCTCGTTGTTCAAGTTTGTAATAGTGTATTAGGGAAGGAGAAAATATATTCCATAAAAAAGCGAACAGATGAGCATTTTGCCCATCTGTTCATGTTCTTGCCATTCCGATCGAAGCATCTGGAACAGTGCTTGACGGATCGCTTTCTTGTTCATCTGTTTTGTTTTGATTTGTTTCTTGTTGTTCCGTTTGTTGTTCTTTCGTTTCTAATGCGCTAAGCGGTTGATCGAAGTAAGCGACCGGATTGACAGCTTGCCCATCTTTCCGAATTTCAAAATGGACGTGGACGCCTGCTTCTTTATTAAACTCGTTTGTTCCGGCCTTTGCGATCACTTGTCCTTGTTTTACTGTATCGCCTGCTTTCACTTGTACGTCTTTTAATGATTGATATATCGTTACAACGCCACGATCGTGTTGAATATGAACGACGTAACCAAAGAGCGGGTCTTTTTCTGCTTTCACGACCGTTCCGCTTAACGATGCGGTCACATCAAAGCTTTCGCCGTTTTTCATCGCGATGTCGACACCTTTGTTCGGATAATATTCATCATTATAAGAGACGAGAGCAGCTTCTTGTTCTTCGGCTGATGCATTAAAGTCGTAAAACGGTTTTGCGATTTCGACAGCGTTTGGATCAAGGACAGGCATCGCGATTTGTTCAACTGCTTGTTGGACAGGAACAGATTCTTGTTCGTTTACAGCTGTGCCCGGTTTTGTTTCATCAACAGGCGGTTGCACGATATCGTTTGTTTTGCTTTGGAACCAAAGCACACCTGTTAAAATGAGCGCTGCGCTTAACAAATAAATCGAAGGAACAACCCAACGTTTACGGAACAACTTTGAAACTTTTTTGTTTTCTTCTTTCATGTTCATCACCTCAGCAACCATTGTGAACAGAAAGAAGAACATTTATACACAAGAAAATAAAAAAATTTGCCGCTTCAAAATTTTGAAGCGACAAGTGACACATCGTGAATTTGTACTCCGCGATAATAATATTGGACAATTTCTTTATACGTTTTTCCTTGCTTTGCTAAAAAGTTCGCCCCGTATTGACTCATCCCAACGCCGTGACCGTATCCTTTCGTCGTGACGACAATGTTGTTTCCTTGCCTTGTCCATGTAAAATCCGTTGATTTTAATTGCAGCTTTTCGCGCACTTCCCGTCCGGTCAGCTGTTTTCCATTAATATCGACAAGAGCGACCCGTTTTCCCGGCGTGCGCGCGAGCACTTTGCCGACTGATCCGTCTTTTGGCAATTTTACACCGAGCCGCTGTTCAAATTCGCGCACAGATAGCGTCACTTGTTCGTAAAATTTTGGCGACTGTGCATCCCACGGGCTCTCCACGCTCGTTAAATAAGGGAAAGCGTTTTGCCAATACGCTTCTGAATTTTCCGTATAGCCGTTGCTTGTGGAAAAAAACGCGGCTTCAATCGGCTCATTGTTGTACGTTAAAATTTGTCCGCGCGTCGCCTCGACCGCTTCTTTAATTTTCTTTATTTTCCATTCGTAACTGATTCCCCATCGTTCCTTCAACTGCTCGTCGTTATAATACACTTGATGCATAACCGTATCGGTCACGTTCGCTCCTTCAGGCAGTTGAATGGGTTGATTATGCATCAACTGTTTAACGATATACGTTCTTGCGGTAAGCGCTTGAGCTTTTAACGCTTCCATTTCAAATTCCGCTGGCATTTCCGCCGCTACAACGCCAACGACATATTGCTCAAGCGGAAGCCGTTCGACCTTTTTCTCTTTACTTCTGTACACTGCCACTTCCACGATCGGTTCGTCGCGCGCTTGAACGGACTGCGGTTCGGCCGGAAGGGGTGTGTCTTCCTTTTCCCCAAACGCTAAAACGACTAATGCAGGAATAAGTAAAATAAGTGTAAATAACGCAACGGTCGCAATCATCCATTGTCGCAAATGCCATCCCCCCTTTATCATTATTAAACTGTATGCAGGAGGACAAGCATATATGCAAAAACGACCATTAGCTTTTCGCAAACGGTCGTTTTCTCAAAGTTATCCAATATCTGTAACTTGTTTTTCTACCGTGTCGATATGTTCGCGTACACGTTCAATATCCGCCCCTAAAGCAGCTAACTTCTCATGGAAGCGAACGTAACCGCGATCTAAATGTTTCAGCTCAGTTACACGCGTATATCCTTCTGCCACTAATCCAGCTAAAATAAGCGCTGCCGCAGCACGCAAGTCCGTTGCCGCCACTTCTGCCCCTTGCAAGCTGCACGGACCGTTAATGATGACCGAACGGCCTTCAATCTTCACATCCGCGTTCATGCGACGAAATTCTTCAACGTGCATAAAGCGGTTTTCAAATACTGTTTCTGTCACCATGCTTGTGCCTTCCGCTTTCATAAGCAGCGCCATCATTTGCGACTGCATATCCGTTGGAAAACCGGGATGTGGCATCGTTTTTACATCGACCGCTTTTAGCTTGTCAGGAGCAATGACGCGCAAACCGCTGTCTTCTTCAATAATGGTGACACCCATTTCCTCAAGTTTGGCGATCAACGACGTTAAATGTTCTGGCACCGCACCTTGTACGAGGACGTTTCCTCCTGTAATCGCAGCGGCAATCATAAATGTTCCTGCTTCAATGCGATCAGGAATAACGGTATGTTGTGCACCATATAATGTAGTAACACCTTCAATGCGAATCGTGCCTGTTCCTGCACCGCGCACTTTTGCGCCCATCGCATTTAAAAAGTTCGCTAAGTCAACAATTTCTGGTTCTTTTGCGCAGTTTTCAATAATTGTTGTTCCTTCTGCCAAAACGGCAGCCATCATAATGTTTTCTGTCGCACCGACACTTGGGAAATCTAAATAAATTTTTGCCCCGCGCAATTTTCCGTCCACTTCAGCGTCGATGAAACCGTTGCCGATTTTCACCGTCGCACCCATCGCTTCAAATCCTTTTAAATGTTGGTCAATTGGTCTTGACCCGATCGCACAGCCACCCGGTAGTGCGACGCGTGCGCGACCTTTGCGCGCAAGCAATGGACCCATCACTAATACAGATGCTCTCATTTTTCGTACATATTCAAATGGAGCTTCAATACTTAGCTCTCCAGATGCATCGACGACGATGGTGTTTTTGCCAACCGTCACGTCTGCTTGTAAGTGACGTAACACTTCGCTAATCGTATATACATCGGAGAGTTCAGGTACATCGTAAATGACGCTTTTTCCTTCACTCGCTAATAATGTTGCGGCGATGACAGGCAACACAGCGTTTTTCGCACCTTCCACTTTCACTGTGCCGCTCAACCGCTTCCCGCCGCGGACGATGATTTTTTCCAAGGCATTCCCCTCCGCGTCCAAAGTCTCTATATTAATATTCAGCTGTTATGATTGGGGTGCCAATGACAACGGTCGTTCGCGCGCCCAATCCGTTTTGTCGTAACGCCAGTTGAAGATTCATTTGTTGTTGTCCGACAGAAAGTGATGTCTTCCACTGCTCAGTATATGCTGAGACGGAGACAAATGTCTCTTCACGTAATGATTCAATCGGTTGCGCTTGAAAGGAAGCAAGCAAGCGAACCGCCTTGTCAAACAAAACACCTTTCATCTTACCATCGAATTCCCCTGTAATACAAGTGAAAAATGTAGGTTTTACGAATAATTTTGTCGTTTGTCGGACGAGCGTGCGTTCGAGTTGTTTATTCCACGTTGAACCGGTTGCTTCGTATAAAATAATGACTGCTGGATGATGAGCGACCGTGATGAGTTGAATCGTTTCAACGTAAGCGGAGGTTTCACGTTTGCCAATCATCTTGTGCGGTTCAACTGTCCAATGGAAAGAGGACCATGTTCTCACGTATTGTTGGATCCAGTTGTGAGGGTCTTTTGTAAGCACTTGCTCTTTGGCGTAGACGTTCCATCGTTTGGGGTGAATATGATGGGCTTCAAATACGCCGAGCATGTCGTTTATTTTCGTTATTTCTCTTTCGACACGTTCATCATCATACATCCGATAACCACTTAATAACAAACAAAAAATAACGAGTGCCAACCATCTTTTTCTCATCTCTTTTCCCTTCCTCTCCTTAGCTTTTATTGTTGCCAGATCGGAAGGGAACATACGTGAAAAAAATCGACAACGCTCGCGCTTAAAGTAAAAATGGCAATTGGCGTGACCAACGTAAATAATCTAAAAAGAAATTGCTCACTAACGAGCCGATCGCAATCGTTATTAAAATGTAAAAGACGCGCGCTTGAACGATGCGATTCGGTTTAAAAATTACTTCCAGTCGAACAGCTTGCAACGTCCACCACGTCACCGTAATAAAAAATACATGCGATAATAAACTAATTAACGCTTCTTGTCCGAATGTTTCCATCTTTATCTCTCCTCACATAAAAAAATGGAAGGGTACACCCCTTCCATTATACGTCTTACTGAAGAAAATCGCTAAAATGTTCAAATGGCGCAAGCCAATCGTAGGCGATGTTTGGAAATACCCCTAACAACACCGTACCGATGATACAAATGACAACAACAGCAATGACACCAGGCGGCCATTGTAATCGATGCGTATGTTCGACAGGTCGGAAAAACATTTGCACGAAAATGCCAAAGTAATATACGTACGAAATGACGGTTGTCACTACCATGATTGATGCAAGCACGTAATGAGCGGGTTCAACGACAAATGCGCCGAGGAAAATGTTCATTTTTCCGATAAACCCCGCTGTCCCAGGAATTCCTGCAAGCGATAGTAAAAAGATCGTCATCGCTACCGCCATGAACGGCGAGCGCCGATACAAGCCAGCAAATATGCTAATGTCTTCGTCATCATGATGTTGAGAAACGACTTGCAAAATCGCAAACGCCCCGATCGTCATGAATACGTACGCAAACAAGTAAAACCAAATCGCTTCAAACATAAACATCGATAAGCTTGCGAAAGCAACTAACACGTATCCAGCATGTGCGATGCTCGAATATGCTAGCATGCGCTTAACGTTTCGTTGCCGAAGCGCCATCGTATTGCCGATGATCATCGTTGCTCCTGCTAAAAAGGCGATATATGGCGCAAGCGTCATGAGCATCGAAGCCGAGCTTCCTGTTGGCGTTTGCGCAAAGACGGAAACGATGACACGCAAGACGATGACAAATCCAGCTGTTTTAGAGACGACGCTTAAAAAAGAAACAACAGGCGTCGCCGCACCTTGATATACGTCAGGTGCCCACATATGAAACGGAGCCGATGCCAATTTAAACGATAACCCGACGAAGGTAAGCAAAAAGGCGAGCGATAAAATGTATTGATGGTTTTCATCGTACGTGCTCGCAAGCTGCCCGGCAATTTCTTTTATATTTGTCGATCCGGTGAAGCCGAATATGTAGCTCATCCCAAACAACGTAATCGCCGTTGCAATACCTCCGGTAATGACGTATTTTAACGCCGCTTCGTTTGCGAGTGTATGTTTTTTCCGAATCGCGACGAGAATATAAGAAGAAATCGACAATAGCTCAAGCCCGACAAACAATGTAATGAGATCGCCGCTTGATGCCATCATCATTGCGCCGAGAAGCGCTGTTAAAAATAAGTAATAAAATTCGCCACGATATGCGATGCGCTCTTTTGGTTCATAATGAATCGAAAGCAACAACACGAGCGCACTACCAATCAGCAATAACGCTTTAAACGATTTGGCAAACGAATCGAGGCGGAACGTATCGCCTAAAATGGATGTGACATCACTCGTCCATAAACCGAGCAATGAAACGAATGAAACGGCGATGCCAACAAAAGCGAATAAACCAAGCAGTTGCCGATTTCGGTTTTCCGGCATAAATAGGTCGATGAGCGAGAGCGCAACGGCTACGCCGAGAATAATAAATTCCGGCATCATGACGCCCCATTCATAGCTAAGTAATGTTTCGAAATCCATCTCATCAACCCCCTAACCCGTTCATCATCGTTTCAATCGTCGTTTGTAGCGGCATCGCCAAGACGTTCGGATATACCCCGATGATGACAATAAGCAACAGTAAACTAATCGCTGGTACCCATTCTATGCCACGCAAATCGGAAACGTTTGTCACCTTTGTTTGCCCGAATGTCATGCCGAGAACAGCACGTAATAAATACACAGCTGTCATAATAATGCCGAGCGTACCGATCGCAGCGAGCAAAGGTTCTGCTTGAAATGCGCCAACGAACGCCATAAATTCGCTAATAAACCCAGACGTTCCTGGCAAACCGAGCGAAGCCATCGCCCCAGCAAGAATAAATCCTGATACATAAGGCATTGTTTTCGCCAACCCACCTAAACGAGCGAGCGTCGTCGTGCGCGTTCTTTCGTACATGACACCGACGAAGAAGAATAAAAACGCAGCGATAAATCCGTGTGACACCGCTTGGAAAATCGCTCCTTGTATTCCTGCCTCAGTGAGCGAACCGAGCCCGATTAATACAATGCCCATATGCGACACGCTCGAATAAGCAAGCACCATTTTAAAATCGGTTTGTCTCAGTGCTAAAAACGCACCGTACAACAAGTTGACGACACCTAAAACGATGAGCCATGTCGAAAATTGTTGGAATTGCCCGGGAAATAATCCGAACGCAAAGCGAACAAGACCAAAAGCACCAATTTTTAACAAAACTCCTGCGTGTAGCATAACGACAGATGGTGGCGCTTGTACGTGCACGTGCAACATCCAGCGATGAAGCGGCACGATTGGTAGCTTGACCCCAAAGGCGATGAGCAGCGCAAGAAACAACCCGTAGCGAAGCGCGTCGGAAATTGGCGAAATCGTTTGTGCCATCGGATCCGTTAATATGTGGTGCAGCTCAGCGATATTCGATGTGCCCGTGCGCGCAAACAAGACGGCAATGACGATCAATAAAACGGCTGAACCGAGCCCGTTATAAATTAAATAGCTATATGCCGCTTTTTCTTTTTCGAAATATCCCCATTTTCCGATGAGGAAAAACATCGGAATGAGCGTCAGCTCGAAAAAGATGAAAAAGAGCACAAGGTTGCTTGCGGCAAACACGCCGAGCATACCAATTTCAAGCAATAAAAATAGTTGAAAATATCCTTTCCATTCTTTTTGAATGGACATCGAAGCAATCGCAGCGAGCGTTGCTAAAACGGTCGTCAAAACGATCATAACAAGTGCAAAACCGTCAACATGAAGTTCATATGCGACAGTAAAATCTGTTTCCTTTAAAAATGGAAACTCGCCAAATTGAATCCATGACCGTTTTTCCGCTAATTTGCTTATATCATAGCCGTTTTGATATTGCCAAAACGCAAATAACGATAAACATAACGATGGCAACGTCGCTAAAACACCAAGCCATTTAATCGCTTTTTCTTGTTCTTTCGAAAGGAGCGAAAGAACGAGTATGCCTAAAAGCGGGGAGAAAATTAAGAGCGATAAAAAGTATGGCTGCATTATAAATACCCCCCTGTCACCGCAAAAATGACGACGAGAATCGCTAAAGCAACAATCGTCACCGTACCGTACATTTGTACTTGACCGTTTTGTAAACGTGAGCCGATGCGTCCAATGCCGCGCGCTGTTGCAGCAAATAGTTGAGCCACTCCTTCGATGAGGAAACGGTCGATATACTCAAACAATAAACTAATGAATGACGTTGCACGGATGACTGTCAATCCGTAAAACTCATCGATGTAATATTTGTTCATGAGCACATTGTACGTCATTGGAAAACGTGACGATAGCCAGTCGCGAGCAATGGCACGTTTACCATATATGAGCCATGCAAGAGCAATTCCGCATAAAGAAACAACGGTCGCTACAATCATAATCCAACTCGGACCTTCCGTATGTGCATGCCAGTTCGTTCCTTCTGTCAACCACTCGCCTAAAAACGCTCCCCACGGTGTTTGAACATAACCCGAAACGACGGCCAACGCACCGAGGACGATCATCGGAAACACCATGACCATCGGTGATTCGTGTACACCATCATTTGCCGTCCGCGCTTCTCCCGCAAACACGAGGAAAAATAAACGAAACATATAAAACGCTGTGAAAAAGGCAGCGATAACAGCGACAACAAATAAACCGACATGCCCGTGCGTCCACGCCGCAATTAAAATTTCATCTTTGCTGAAAAAGCCTGAGAAAAACGGAAATCCGCTAATAGCTAACGTTCCGATTAAAAAGAGCGGAGCGGTCCATTTCATTTTTTTCCATAACCCGCCCATTTGTTCAATGTTTTGCGTATGCACCGCATGAATGACACTACCTGCCGCTAAGAAAAGGAGCGCTTTAAAAAAAGCGTGTGTCATTAAGTGAAAGACGCCTGCCACGTACCCAGCAGAGCCGAGCGCTAACATCATGTAACCGAGCTGGCTAACAGTCGAATAGGCAAGCACGCGTTTAATATCCGTTTGCACTAGGCCGATGGACGCTGCAAAAATGGCGGTAAATCCTCCGACGTAAGCAACGGTCGTCATCGCAACTTCACTTGCTTCGTAAAGCGGAAACAACGTCGCAACTAAATATACCCCGGCAGCAACCATCGTTGCCGCATGAATTAATGCCGAGACAGGCGTCGGCCCTTCCATCGCATCTGGAAGCCACGTATGAAGCGGAAATTGACCGGATTTCCCGATCGCACCGATAAAAATGAGAATGGCGCTTAACGTCATGATTGTCGTTGAAACATCCCCTTGTTGTAACGCAGCAAAAATAGCTTCATATTCAAAACTTTTTACTTCAAGGAACAATAAAATCATGCCGATCAATAAGCCAACATCCCCGATGCGCGTCATAATAAACGCTTTTTTCGCCGCAGCTTTCGCTTCTTCTTTGTAAAAATAAAATCCGATGAGTAAGAACGAGCCGAGACCGACAAGTTCCCAAAAAATATACGTTTGCAGTAAATTTGGTGATACGACGAGCCCGAGCATCGCGAATGTAAACAAACCTAAGTAGGCGTAAAATACCGGGAAGCGCTCATCACCGTGCATATATCCTTTCGCATACGTATGTACGAGAAAGCTAACAAGCGATACAACAACGAGCATGAGCGCATTGAGTGCGTTCACTTCAAAGCCGACAGTCAAATGCACATCCCCAATTGTCAACCATGTGTATGCTTGTTTATATGTTGGCTCCGTCCAGCGCTCGTACAACGTTCCGAGGGCGAAGACGAGCGAAAGAAGCGTCAACAACATTCCGACATACGCGCTTCGTTCTTTTAACTGCTTGCCCACAACAAGCAGCACAACAAACGAGACGAACGGAAAAAGCGGTATGAGCCATGCGTTTTCCATCATCGTTCAATCATCCCCTTTTTCAGGTGCATTTATATGTAACCCCTTTGTTTCCCATCCTTTATCGTTTCATCGAATCGACTTCATCAATATGAATCGTTTTGCGATTGCGGTATAACGCAATTAAAATAGCTAACCCGACTGCTGCTTCCGCTGCGGCAACAGTAATGGTAAAGAGCGAAAATACTTGACCTGTAATGCCTGGATTTACCCCGTATTTGCTAAATGCAACTAAGTTGACGTTTACGGCATTTAACATGAGCTCGATACAAATAAGCACAATGACTGTATTGCGTTTCGTTAACGCTCCGTACAATCCGATGCAAAACAATAAAAGCGCAAATACGAGATAGGCGGATAACGGTACATTCATTCTCCCGCCTCCTTATCATCTTTTTTCGCTAAAATGACGGCGCCAATGAGTGCGACGAGCAATAAAACGGACGCAAGTTCAAACGGAATGACGTACTTCGAATAGAGCGCGATTCCGATTTGTTCCGTATTTTTATCATGAAGCCCAACCGCTTCGCTGCCAAAGTCAAGCGTGCGAATGCCGATGTACATCACCGCACCAAAAGCAACCGTACCAAGTAGGGCGAATGCTTTTCGAAGCGGGCTGCCTGTCGATTGGCCGTCATCTTGATGACGCGTAAGCATAATCCCGAACAACATAATAATTGTAATCGCACCAGAGTAAATCAGTACTTGGACGGCCGCTACAAATTCAGCCGATAAAAGAACGTAAATGCCGGCGATACTGACGAACGTAAAAACGAGCGCGACGACCATATGAACAACTTTGTTTAAATTTAACATAAACACGCCGCCGCCAAGCGCAATGAGCGCAAGAACGAAAAATGCGAGATATTGTCCACTCATGGCTTATTCACCTTCCGCACGTTCGTATCGTTTTCATCAAGCCACGTTAAATCTTTAAATAATTCATCGCGGCTATATTCCGCTAATTCAAAGTTGTTCGTCATCACAATCGCCTCAGTCGGACATACTTCCGTACATAAATCGCATAAAATACAAATTTCAAAGTTAATGTCATACGTATCAATAATTTTTCCTTTTTTCGTCGGATCCGGATGTTTTTTGCCCGTCAGCTGAATACAGTCGGTCGGGCAAATGTTTGCGCACTGATTACAAACGATACATTTTTCCGGATAAAACTTTTGAATGCCGCGAAAGCGATCCGGAAGCGGAAGCGATTCATTCGGATAATCGTACGTCACTTTTTCTTTTGTTAAGTTTTTCAGCGTATACGCTAATCCTTTCATTAAACCGAGCATTTCTGCCCACCCACCTTTTTATTTAAAAAAATAGTTGTTTCACAAGAGCTGTGACAAAAATATTGACGAGCGCAACAGGCAATAACACTTTCCAACCAAACTCCATCAATTGATCGGCACGCACACGCGGAAACGTAATGCGAAACCAAATAAATAAGAAGACGACAAGACTAAACTTTAACGCAAACCAAACGGCCCCTGGAATAAAGTCGAGAAACGGAAGCGGATGCCATCCTCCTAAAAAGAGCACCGTCGTTAATGCTGCCATCGCAAAAAAGTACACGTACTCTGCGAGCATAAAAAACGCCCAGCGGAATCCAGAATATTCAACATGGAATCCTGCAACAAGTTCCGATTCCGCTTCCGGCAAGTCAAACGGCGTTCGGTTTAACTCCGCCACAGCGGCAATAAGAAAAACGAGAAAGCCGATCGGCTGTACAACGATAAACCATACATCTTTTTGCGCTTCGACAATGTCGTTTAAGTTTAAGCTTCCCGACAACAAAATGACACCAATGACAGACATGACAAGCGGCACTTCGTATGAAATCATTTGCGCAGCTGCGCGCATGCCGCCAAGCAGGGCATATTTGTTGTTCGATGCCCATGCGCCTGTCACCACTCCGATTGTCGTTAATCCGGAAACGGCGATGTAATACAATAGCCCGACGCCAATATCAGCAAATTGCAACGCATCGGTAAACGGCAGTGCGGCAAGCACCATAAATGCAGGGGCAAACGCGATGACCGGTGCTAAAATAAACAACGGGCGATCGGCTGCTTTTGGAATCGTATCTTCTTTTAACAATAGCTTTAAAACGTCAGCCACCGTTTGCAGCAACCCCCAGCGTCCTCCAACTTGGTTCGGACCGATGCGGCCTTGCATAAATCCCATCACTTTTCGTTCCGCTAAAATGCCATACGTGACAAATCCTAATACAACGAGCAATAGTCCAACGCCAATCGCAAAGAAAATGGCGACATTCGTCCAGCTTGGCGTCGACTGCAAAAGTTGTTCCATCATCATCCATCGACCTCCCCAAGCACGATATCAATCGCGCCAAGTATCGCAATTAAATTCGCGATATTTTCCCCTTTTAATAGTTTTGGAAGGATTTGTAAATTATAAAATGACGGTCGACGGAATTTTAAGCGATACGGCTCTTTTTTCCCGTCGCTCGCAATATAACAACCGATTTCCCCACGCGGTGACTCGATGCGCACATACGCTTCTCCCGGTGGCGCTTTAATAATTTTCGGCACTTTCGCCATAATCTCGCCGTCATCTGGAAACTGCTCGCACGCCTGCTCGATAATACGAAGCGATTGTTCAATTTCAGCAAGTCGGCACTCATAGCGCGCAAAACAATCTCCTTCTGTACGTACAGGAACATCGAAATCAAATCGATCATAAATAGAATATGGTTCATCTTTTCGTAAATCCCATTTCACACCAGTACAACGCAAATTGACGCCGCTTAGCGAATATGCTAACGCCTCTTCTTTCGTGTACTTGCCAACTCCGATGACACGGTTGCGGAAAATTTCATTTCCCGTGACAAGTTCATGGTAGCCTTCTAGCTGTTTGCGCATATATGGAACGAACTGTTTTACTTTATCAATCCATCCGTCTGGCGCATCCCATTTCACGCCGCCCACACGCATGTAGTTAAACGTTAAGCGCGCACCTGATAGTTCATTTAATAGATTAATAATCATTTCCCGCTCACGAAACGCATATAAAAACGGACTGACTGCACCAATATCAAGCAAATACGTTCCCCACCAAACGAGGTGGCTCGCAATGCGACCGAGCTCCATCGCAAGCACGCGTAAATACTCGGCACGCTCCGGCACTTCAATGCCCATCATCGTCTCTACTGCGTGACAAATGACGTAGTTGTTCGTCATCGCTGATAAATAGTCCATGCGATCAGTGTATGGGATGATTTGTGTATACTGCAAATTTTCTGCGATTTTTTCTGTCCCGCGATGAAGATAACCGATGACAGGAGTCGCTTCCTTAATGATTTCCCCATCGATTTTTAACACGAGACGAAACACGCCGTGTGTGCTCGGATGTTGCGGTCCGACGTTTAAAAGCATCTCCTCTGTTCTCAGCACGCCTTAACCCTCCATATCGTACGGCTCGTAATCTTTCCGAAGCGGATAGCCGACCCAGTTTTCCCCTAAGAAAATGCGAATGAGTTGCGGATGACCTTCAAAACGAATGCCAAGCAAATCATACGCCTCACACTCCGGCCAATTTGCTCCTGGCCAAAGCGGAACGAGCGAGTCAATGACCGGTTGATCGCGATCAATTTTTACTTTCAACGCAACTGATTGGCGATTTTTATACGAATATAAGTGCACATACACTTCCATATGCGTTTGAAAGTCTGTTCCGTGCAATTCTGATAAATAATCAAAACTTAGCTGCTCATTATATTTTAAAAACTCAGCCACTTTAAAATATGTATCTTTTTTTACAACGAGCGTCGGCACGTCTTTCGACAAACGATTGATGTAAGCGTTTTCTAATACATCTTTTCCGAGATGTTCTTCAATGACTTTAACGTATTTGTCGAGATATGGCTGATTTGGTGACGGCTTTTCCTCTTTTTCTTCAGCGACATCTGCACTTTTTGCTTTTGCTGCCGCTGCGGCTTTCGCCTTCGCTGCTGCCGCCGCTTTTTTCTTCGCCAATTCTTCTTCGCTTAATTCCCCTGACTCTGCCGCTTTTTGTTTTGCTAACGCTGCGGCTTTCGCTTTCGCTGCTGCCGCTGCTTTTTTCTTCGCCAATTCTTCTTCGCTTAATTCCCCTGACTCTGCCGCTTTTTGTTTCGCTAACGCTGCGGCTTTTGCTTTCGCTGCTGCTGCTGCTTTTTTCTTCGCTAGCGCAAGGTCTTCTTCACCTTCGAGCGGAGGCTCAGTTTGTTCCGCTGCTTGCTTCGTCGCAAGACGCTCTTTCGCTAATTGTTTCGCCCGTTCCGCCGCCTCTTTTTTTAGTTGCTGTAAATCTTTTTCATCCATAACTTACAGCACCTTCTTTCCTGTTTTCGCTTCGTAGCGAATTTTTTCTTTCAGTTTGTTAATGCCATAAATTAATGCAGCTGGATTTGGCGGACAGCCTGGAATATATACGTCAACCGGTACAATTTGATCAACACCTTTTACGACGCAATACGATTTTACATACGGCCCACCTGCTGTCGCACAAGAACCCATCGCAATCACCCATTTCGGTTCAGGCATTTGATCATATAAACGGCGAACGATTGGCGCCATTTTTTTCGTCACCGTTCCTGAGACGATCATGACGTCGGATTGGCGAGGCGACGTACGGAAAAAAGAACCAAAACGATCTAAATCGTAATGCGAAGAGCCAACCCCCATCATTTCAATCGCACAACAGGCAAGACCGAACGTGAGCGGCCATAATGAGTTGCTGCGCGCCCATGCTTTGAGCTGTTCTAACGTCGTTAAAAAAACGTTGCGACGCATTTCTTCCATTTCTTGATCTGATACGTTCAATAATTTTACATCCATTTTAACACCTTCTTCTTCCAAGCATACACAAGTCCAATCAACAACATGACGACGAAAATGAGCATTTCAATGAGCGCAAATGCACCAAGCTTTTCAAACGCCACCGCCCACGGATATAAAAATACCGTCTCTACGTCAAAAATGACGAACAATAACGCAAAAATGTAATACCGTATGTTAAACTGCACGCGTGAATCGTGGAACGGATCTAATCCGCTTTCGTACGTTGTTTGTTTCGCTGCATTTGGCGCATGTGGACGAAGAAAACGCCCCGCCGTGAGTGCAACGATTGGAAGTAAAATGCCTAAACAAAGAAACACAAAGACGACTACATAACTGTTTACATAAACGTTCAACGATGTCCCACCCCTTTGTGACTTTATACACATTTTTCAAAAACGTCATACTATTACGACTGTAACCGATAACATTATATCACTTCTTCACATATGTGTCGATAAAACTTGTTCCAAAAATAAACAAAAAAACCCTAAGAGACGATGCTCCTAGGGTTAAAAATTGCGATTCGCAACATTTAAACGGTTAATCGCACGACGTAAAGCTAATTCCGCCCGTTTATGATCAATATCATCTTGTTTCGCTTGCAAGCGGCGTTCAGCCCGCTCTTTCGCCGCTTTTGCGCGCGCAACGTCAATACTTTCTGCTCGTTCTGCTGCTTGCGCTAAAATCGTCACACGATCAGGGCGAACTTCTAAAAAGCCACCGCTCACCGCCACGAGCTCAGTCGCGTTTCCTTTTTTTAAACGAACCGCGCCAATTTCTAGCGGTGCGACCATCGGAATGTGCCCTGGCAACACGCCGAGTTCGCCGCTTTGCGCTTTAGCGCTTACCATTTCCACATCCGCTTCATACACTGGGCCGTCCGGAGTTACGACACTGACTTTAATCGTCTTCATGAAAAAATCCTCCTCGGTCCCTTATTAAACTTCTACGCCCATTTTTCTCGCTTTTTCAATTACTTCTTCAATGCGGCCAACTAAGCGGAACGCATCTTCTGGAAGATGGTCATATTTTCCTTCCAAAATTTCTTTAAAGCCACGAACTGTCTCTTTTACAGGTACGTATGAACCTGGTTGCCCTGTAAACTGTTCAGCGACGTGGAAGTTTTGTGATAAGAAGAACTGAATGCGACGAGCGCGATGAACGACAAGTTTATCTTCTTCTGAAAGCTCATCCATACCAAGAATGGCGATAATGTCTTGTAATTCTTTATAGCGTTGCAACGTTTGTTGCACTTTGCGCGCCACTTGGTAATGCTCTTCTCCAACAATTTCTGGTGAAAGCGCACGAGATGTCGATGCAAGCGGGTCTACCGCTGGGTAAATACCCATCTCTGATAATTTACGCTCTAAGTTTGTTGTCGCATCTAAGTGTGCGAACGTTGTCGCTGGTGCTGGGTCAGTGTAGTCGTCCGCTGGAACGTAAATCGCTTGGATCGACGTAACCGAACCGACAGCTGTTGATGTAATACGCTCTTGTAATTGACCCATTTCTGTCGCAAGTGTTGGTTGGTAACCTACCGCTGAAGGCATGCGTCCTAATAGGGCAGAAACTTCTGAACCTGCTTGCGTGAAACGGAAAATGTTGTCGATGAAGAACAATACGTCTTGTCCTTGCTCATCACGGAAATATTCCGCCATTGTTAATCCTGTTAACGCAACGCGCATACGTGCTCCAGGCGGCTCGTTCATCTGACCGAATACCATCGCTGTTTTGTTAATAACGCCAGAGTCTTTCATTTCATGGTACAAGTCGTTTCCTTCGCGCGTACGCTCACCAACGCCGGCGAATACAGAAATACCACCGTGCTCTTGCGCGATGTTGTTAATTAACTCTTGGATTAAAACCGTTTTTCCTACTCCTGCACCACCGAACAAACCGATTTTTCCACCTTTAATATAAGGGGCAAGAAGGTCTACAACTTTAATCCCTGTTTCAAGAATTTCAACTTGTGTTGAAAGTTGTTCGAATTTTGGTGCTGGACGGTGAATTGCATCGCGACGAGCGTCTGCTGGAATATCTTCTCCTAAGTCAATCGGCTCTCCTAATACGTTAAATACGCGTCCGAGCGTGACTTCACCGACAGGAACAGAAATCGGTGCTCCCGTATCGATGACTTCCATTCCACGCACTAATCCGTCAGTCGTTGACATCGCAATTGTGCGCACTGTGTCGTCCCCAAGGTGAAGGGCTACTTCTAACGTTAAGTCGATATCGACTTCTTTTTCGTTACGCGCTTTATGTTTAATTTTTAGGGCGTTGTAAATCGCAGGTAAGTGTCCGTCTTCGAACTTTACGTCTACAACAGGACCCATAACTTGAATAACGCGTCCTTTTGCCATCGTTTTCCCTCCTAACTAACTGCTTAAGCTATTGCAAGGCGTTCGCTCCGGCCACAATCTCTGTAATTTCTTGCGTAATCGCTGCTTGACGAGCGCGGTTGTAAGAAAGCGTAAGTGTCCGAATCAATTCTTTTGCGTTGTCTGTTGCGTTTTTCATCGCTGTCATCCGCGCAGCATGCTCGCTCGCTTTCGCATCGAGCAACGCGCCATAAATTAAGCTTTCAGCGTATTGCGGCAACAACACTTCTAAAATTTCTTCTTGTGACGGTTCAAATTCGTAAGTGGTCAACTTTTTCTCCGATGCTAAATCGGTTAATGGTAATAACTTTTTCTCCGTCACATCTTGTTGGATGGCGCTTACGAAATGATTGTAAAACATATACAATTCATCAAACGTACCATCTGCAAACATGTTCACCGTTTTGTTCGCAATTTCTTTAATGTCCGCAAACGTTGGTTGATCTGGCAAACCGGTAATATGTAAAGCTACCGGAATATTGCGGCGTTTAAAGAAGTTTAAGCCGACGCGACCAATCGCAATAATCGCATATTCTTCTGTCGAACGGTGACGCTCTTGAATCGTTTGAAAAACGGTACGAAGCACGTTGCTGTTGTAGGCGCCAGCTAAGCCACGGTCAGATGTAATGACTAACTATCCCGTCTTTTTTACCGGGCGCTTCACAAGCATCGGATGAGAAGCGTCGTTGCTTCCGAGCGCGACG
>OFGS01000087.1_pt1 | contig 25637 bp, 28 predicted proteins | sample 1521851 | NCBI WGS metagenome assembly OFGS01 (sample SAMEA3142070, study PRJEB24117) | hot springs metagenome
CTTTATGCACCAAGCGAGTGCCTTTGTCATCAAACATGCGTTGTCTTTGGACTGCGATACGATTGTGGTGGGGATGAATAAAGATTGGAAGCGTGAAGTAAATCTTGGAAAGCGTACAAATCAAGCGTTCGTTCACATTCCGTATCAAACGTTTCTTCATCAGTTGCAGTACAAAGCGGCACAGCATGGGATTCGTGTCATCGTGACAGAAGAAAGCTATACATCGAAATGCAGTTTTTTAGACATGGAAGAAATCAAAAAGCAAAAGCAATACAAAGGAAAGCGCATCAAGCGAGGACTGTTTCAATCTGAAAATGGAATACTGATTAACGCAGATGTCAATGGGGCATATAACATCATGAGAAAAGTATTCCCAGAGGCGTTCGCCAATGGGATAGAGGGTGTGGGGTTACACCCCATCCGAGTACATGTCGCTTAAACGACGTGGACGGATAAACAATTTTATTAAAATCTCTATCATTATTCTATGATTTTAATAAAATTGATAACCTGGAATTAGTCAAAACGTATTTGAACGCTTATTGGCATATTTTCGAAGTGAAGAAGAGATCCAACGAGTTGTTTTATTCGGTTCGCGGGCAAAAGGGACGGCGCGTTACAACTCCGATATTGACTTGTGCATTGATTATACAGGAAAGCAAAAATGGAAAGTCATTGATGCAATCGATGAAATGGTTGGCATTTATTCGTTCGATGTGCTGTTTTTTGATTCATTGAATAAAGAGATCGCGCGGCAAATTGAGCGTGACGGAATCGTTATTTATGAGAGATGAGCTGATATATCGGTTATGTCAAAAGGAGAAAATGTAAAAATGAATAAACCTAACTTATTTTCGTACGCCACAAGTGAGCTATCACAAGATGCTTTTTTATGCTGGTTAATGAATTGGGCAAGTCATGAATTTTCCGAGATAAATCCACCATTGCATGACATAGGGAAAAAATTTATTGAGGCGATATTTCGCAAGCATGGGCAATCTTGTCCAAACATCGAGCACATTTCCATTACTAGACAGGTCGACGGTTTAGATATATTAGTTGTTATCAATCACAAATATGCCATTCTCATTGAGGATAAGACATATACTCGAGATCACACGAATCAACTCGCGCGATATCGTGTGGCGGTAGAAAAGCGAGGGTATCATCATCAACTTCCTATCTACTATAAAATAGGTAATCAAAGCAATTACGATACAGTGGTAGCAGCAGGGTACAAGCCGTTTTTACGGAAAGATATGTTAGCGATTTTACAAGAGGGATATAAACGAAACATCACAGATTCCATATTCAATGACTATTATCAACATTTGTTATCGATTGAAGAAGCTTATAACAAATACAAAACAGCTCCTTTAAATGAATGGAAAGGACTTGCGTGGCAAGGGTTTTATAGTGAACTTCAAAACGCGGGTATTTTAGGGGAGTGGGATTATGTTTCTAACCCGCAAGGTGGTTTTTATGGATTTTGGTGGCATTGGAAAAACGGAGGTGATTGTCAGCTCTATTTGCAGCTAGAACAAGAAAAATTATGTGTTAAAATTGAAGTAGCTGACAAAGAAAAAAGGGCGTATCTTCGTACGAATTGGTGCCAGAAAGTGCTCGAGAAATCGAGTGATTTTCAACTACATGTGAAGAAGCCAAGTCGATTCGGAAACGGAAGATATATGACGGTGGCAGTTTTAGAAAACTATATGATAACAAACAAAGATGGGATACTTGATTTGACAAGTACGATCGATGTTCTTAAACGAGCTGAAAAATTGCTTGATGCATTAACAGTTGTTCGTACTAACCAATAAAAAAGCAGGGGAGACGATCGTCCACCTGCTTTTTCTCCTTTAAATCGTAACCGATGTTTTTGTTTTTTTCCGAAGGTCGAACCGGTCGGCGTTCATCACTTTCACCCAAGCTTGAATAAAGTCGCGGACAAATTTTTCTTTGTTGTCGTCTTGGGCGTAAAATTCAGCGTATGAGCGAAGGATCGAGTTTGATCCGAAAATTAAATCCACACGAGTGGCGGTCCAACGAACAGCCTTCGTTTTCCGGTCGCGAATGTCATACAAGCCATCTTCCCTTGGTACCCATTCATAGTTCATATCGACAAGATGAACAAAGAAATCGTTTGTTAGCACCCCGATGCGATCCGTAAATACACCGTGAGGAAGATCGCGATACGTTGCTCCTAACACACGCAAGCCACCGACTAATACCGTCATCTCTGGGGCGGTTAAGCCGAGCAATTGGGCTTTGTCGACAAGCAGTTCCTCAGGGCTGACGCGATATTTTTTCTTTTCATAGTTGCGGAATCCGTCAGCGAACGGTTCTAATACGGCAAAGCTTTCCACATCCGTTTGTTCCTCCGTAGCATCCCCTCGTCCAGGCATAAACGGTACGTGGACGTCAAACCCAGCATCGCGCGCTGCTTTCTCGACTGCTGCACTTCCGCCGAGTATGATTAAATCAGCGATGCTTACTTTTTTAGGGAGCGCGCGTTGAATGTCTTCATAAACGGCAAGCACTTTCGCAAGTCGCTCTGGTTCGTTCACTTCCCAATCTTTTTGTGGTGCGAGTCGAATGCGCGCACCGTTCGCTCCACCACGCTTATCGGAGTTACGGAACGTGCTAGCGGATGCCCAAGCCGTTTTCACAAGTTCACTGATCGTTAACCCTGAATGTAAAATTTCCGTTTTGATATTTTCAATTTCTGCATCCGTTAATTCAACCTCTGCTTCTGGAATCGGGTCTTGCCAAATGAAATCTTCTTTCGGCACTTCTGGGCCAAGATATCTCGTTTTCGGCCCCATGTCGCGATGAATGAGTTTAAACCAAGCGCGCGCAAACGCATCTGCAAATTCCTCCGGATGTTCATAAAAGCGGCGAGCGATTTTTTCATATATTGGGTCAAAGCGCAACGCTAAATCGGTTGTCAACATCATCGGCGGCACTTTCACATTGGCATCTTCGACATCAGGTGCTAAATGTTCTTCTTTTATATTCACCGCTTCCCATTGATACGCACCAGCTGGACTTTTCGTCAACTTCCATTCATATTCAAAAAGCAATTGTAAATAGCTATTATCCCATTGCGTAGGTGTTGGCGTCCAAGCACCTTCCAGACCGCTTGTAATCGTATCGCGCCCGTTTCCTTTTCCGTACGAGCTAAGCCATCCTAACCCTTGCGCTTCAATCGGAGCCGCTTCTGGCTCAGGTCCGACATGCGATGCAGCACCAGCTCCATGCGCCTTCCCAAACGTATGGCCGCCTGCGATGAGCGCCACTGTTTCTTCGTCGTTCATTCCCATTCGTTTAAACGTCTCGCGAATGTCACGCGCCGCCGCAAGCGGGTCTGGGTTGCCGTCAGGACCTTCTGGATTGACATAAATCAGCCCCATTTGAACGGCGGCAAGCGGATTTTCTAATTCGCGGTCGCCTGTATAGCGTTCTGAGGCGAGCCATTCTTTTTCTGCCCCCCAATAAATGTCTTCTTCTGGGTGCCATACGTCCTCTCTGCCAGCGCCAAAACCGATCGTTTTTCCACCCATGGATTCAATCGCTACGTTGCCAGCTAACACAATTAAATCTGCCCACGAAATTTTGTTGCCGTATTTTTGTTTAATCGGCCACAATAGGCGACGTGCTTTATCTAAGTTCGCGTTGTCCGGCCAACTGTTTAACGGGGCGAACCGTTGTGTACCTGTGGAAGCGCCACCTCGTCCGTCGCCGATGCGATATGTTCCTGCAGAATGCCAAGCCATGCGGATAAATAGTGGGCCGTAATGTCCGTAGTCGGCAGGCCACCAATCTTGGCTTGTCGTCATGAGTTTACGCAAATCTTCTTTTAACGCCCAATAGTCAAGTGTTTGAAATTGTTCCGCATAATCGAACGTTTCGTCATGGGGATTCGTTTTTCGGTCATGTTGATGAAGAATGCTTAAATTCAGTTGATTCGGCCACCAGTCTTTGTTTGTTGTTTTGTTGGAAGTATGATTTGTCACACTTCCATGGAACGGGCATTTGTTTTCCATTCTTTTATTCTCCTTTCCTACATATAAATGAAATATGATGCTGTACACTTGTTGTGATTGATAATAATTAGTACATTAGAATTATACTAAATTAATATTTAATAGTAAAGTAAAAATGATATTTTTATTTAAAAATTATAAAAATCCCCCATTTCATTCTGTTTACAGAATAAAATGGGGGATTTATACGTTCACATCCGCATTTCCGTTCATCGTTTCACTCCAATCTTTAATGTTGCAGCATATGTTTCACTTGTTCAGTTGTCAAGTTGCGAATAAATTCAATTAAGTCAATCGCCTCGATTCCGAATTCATTACATTTTTCAACGTATCTTTGGTAAGCTTTAGTATACATCTCCATAAACAAAACCCCTTTCGCACGTTTCTTTTGTTAGTTATATTGTATTATAACAGAATTAAAAAATCAACTACTGTTATATAATTATTTTATATTTATACAATGGTTAATTTTTGTAATAATATAGTCAAATCTTTTTGAATATCATGTGAAATTTCGAACAAATTTGGTTTGAATAATACAAAAAGTGGTATGATAAAAGTGTAATAATTATAAAAAATTATAAATAAGGAGAGATGCAACATGGTAGTAAAATGGTTACGTGAGCATGTAAGCGCAGCGGCCGTTTTGACAGTGTTTCGTTTGTATCTCGGTTATGAATGGTTTATGGCGGGATGGCATAAAGTAACAGGAGGATTTGATGCGACAGGATTTTTAAAAGGAGCACTTAGTAAAGCAACAGGGGAGCATCCAGCAGTACAAGGATGGTGGGCGTCTTTTATTGAACATGTTGCATTACCAAACGTTAGTTTTTTCAATTTTCTTGTACCATGGGGTGAGGTGCTCGTTGGAATTGCGTTGCTTTTAGGTGTGTTTACAACATTTTCTGCTTTGATGGGTGCTGTAATGAATTTTGCATTTATGTTTTCGGGTACAACAAGCACAAACCCGCAAATGGTTTTGTTAACATGTTTCATTCTTGTTGCAGGGGCGAATGCAGGAAAGTTCGGGCTTGATCGTTGGGTAATTCCGTATCTTCGTAAATATGTGAGTGAATATCAGAATAAGCGAAAAATCGCATCGACTTCTTAAATAAAAAAAGAAGACGGCCATACGCATCTTGTTGCGTGGCCGTTTTTTGTTTTAAGTAATTTTCACATGTAAGTAGTAGAATGAAAATGTTTGTAGTACAATAGAGTAGGCAAATGAAAGAGATTATACATATTTTACCGTTTTAGAAAGGATGGACATACATGCATGTAATAGAGTTAATTAAAGCGCTCATTTTAGGACTAGTTGAAGGAGCGACAGAGTTTGCGCCTGTTTCGTCGACAGGTCATATGATTATCGTTGATGATATGTGGCTAAAGTCAAGTGAGTTTTTAGGGAAGTATGGGGCGAATACGTTTAAAGTCGTCATTCAGCTCGGTTCGGTTTTAGCTGCCGTTGTGGTGTTTAAAGATAAATTTTTCGAATTGCTTTATTTACGAAAAAGCGAATTGAGAACAGGACCGCGTTTGACGCTTATGCACATTTTTATCGGTCTTTTGCCAGCTGGTGTGTTAGGTGTTTTATTTGAAGACTATATTGATGAACATTTGTTTTCGACGGAAACGGTGCTCATTGGGCTCGTGCTTGGAGCATTGTTGATGATCGCAGCAGACCGTTTCGGAAAACGAACGAAAGTAGCGCAAACAGTAGATGATATAACGTATAAACAAGCATTCATTGTCGGTCTCGTTCAATGTTTATCCCTTTGGCCAGGGTTTTCACGTTCGGGGTCGACCATTTCAGGTGGCGTGCTTGTCGGAATGAGCCATCGCGCAGCAGCTGATTTTACATTTATTATGGCGGTGCCAATTATGGCTGGAGCAAGCTTCATTTCGTTGTTGAAAAACTGGCAGTACATCACGGTGGATGCTTTACCATTTTTCATTGTCGGTTTTATTAGTGCTTTTGTTTTTGCTTTGTTAGCGATTCGCTTTTTCTTGCGTTTAATTAATCGTGTTCGCCTTGTGCCATTTGCCATTTACCGCATCGTGCTTGCGGCAGTTATTTATATGGTTTATTTTGCGTAACACAAAAAGGCTCCTTGTGCGGGAGCCTTTATACATTTAGCTGTTTTATCACTTTGGCTGGGTTGCCGCCGACGACAACGTGATCGGGAACGTCTTTTGTGACAACCGCACCGGAAGCGATGACAACGTTATTTCCGATTTTTACTCCTGGATTAATGATTGCCCCGCCACCGATCCATACATGATCACCGATGGAAACGGGTGCTCCGTATTCTAATCCTGATATTCTTTCCGTTGGATCAATTGGATGGGTAGCTGTATAAATATGGACACCGGGACCGATAAGGCAGTTATCTCCGATGTGAATGTGACATACATCTAAAAAGACGCAATTAAAATTGGCAAAAAAGTTTTGACCAATGTGAATATTATATCCGTAATCGCAATAAAAAGGGGGCTCAATATATAAGTTTTCACCTGTTGAGCCAAATAGTTCTTTCAATAAGGAAACACGTCGTTCATGTTCCGTTTCTAACGTTTGATTAAATAGCCTTGTTAAGCGACGAGCATGTTCGCGTTCTTTCAGTAACTCTGGATCTGTGGCACGGTATAATTGACCGCTTAACATTTTTTCTTTTTCGGACTTCATCTTTTTCACTCCTTTATTTTCCTATTTTCATTGTACCATAACAAAGCGCTATGTTTAAAAAAATCGTCAAAAACGCGCGAACGCATGATGAAAAAATAAGCCTATAATGAATGTGAAAAATAACACGAAAAGCTGGTGATGAAATATGCATGAACATGCGCTTGCGGTAGATTATAACGAACATCCGTTTATTGTCATTTGGGAAGTGACAAGAGCTTGCCAGTTAAAATGTGTACATTGTCGCGCCGATGCTCAACCGATCCCTGATCCGCGAGAGTTGACGCACGAAGAAGGGCTTCGGCTTATCGATGACATATATGAAATGAACAATCCAATGCTTGTGTTTACAGGCGGGGACTGTATGATGCGCGAAGATTTGTTTGAACTTGCATCGTATGCGATTAAAAAAGGGATGCGCGTTTCGATCACACCGAGTGCGACACCAAATGTGACGAAAGAAAAAATGAAAAAAGCGAAAGAGATTGGACTGTCACGCTGGGCATTTAGTTTAGACGGACCGACGGCTGACATTCATGATCGATTTCGCGGTACACCGGGTTCGTTTGATTTAACGATTGAAAACATTCGTTATTTAAATGAGCTACATATGCCATTGCAAATTAATACGGTCATTTCGCGTTATAACTATAATCATTTAGAACAAATGGCGAAATTAGTTGCAGAGTTAAAGGCAGTGATGTGGTACATTTTTTTACTTGTGCCAACCGGGCGAGGACAAATGGGCGATTGCATTAGCCCAGAGGAGCATGAACAAGTATTTCGTTGGTTGTATGAGTTAAGTAAAACAGCACCGTATGATATCAAAACGACAGCAGCGCAACATTATCGTCGTGTTGTCATTCAACAAAAAATGCGCGAAAAACGAATTGCAGCAGGGGATATTCGTTATGAGCATGCGATAACTACAGATCATGCTTCGATGATTGACGGCTTAAAACGAGCCCCAAAAGGCGTCAATGACGGCAACGGCTTCGTTTTCGTTTCGCATACAGGAGATGTGATGCCAAGCGGCTTGCTTCCGATCGTATGCGGCAACGTGCGTGAGCAACCGTTATCGCATATTTATCGTGAATCGGAAGTGATGAAACAGTTGCGTCAGCCAGACTTATATAAAGGAAAATGTGGCATTTGCGAGTTCCGCTACGTTTGCGGTGGATCGCGTGCCCGCGCCTATGCGGTGACAGGTGATTATATGGAAAGTGAACCGTTTTGTGTATACGTTCCTTTAGGGATGAGAAAAGAAAAAGCCCGAACGGTGTTCGCTTAATGCGGACGCTGTTCGGGTTCTTTATGTTGGTTCTTTTTTCGAAACAGGTGAAGGCATGTGTTAAATATCCATAGACTGATAAGGGAGAACAAAACGGCTAATTCAATTGGTTCCATTACTTGAAAAGGATTGAAAATGTCAAACCAAGCTTGATGAATGCTCATTCCTAGCAATAAATTCATACTAATCGCTATACTGCCTAACAACATAGAAATAACGATACAAACCACGACAGTTTTCATCATTTCATCTCCATGGATGCACTTTTTATTTAGCATCTGACCTTTTTGTACGTTTATTCCTTTTGCATAATATATGCATTGTATGCTTATTCTAACCATCAAGGAGACAATGGATGGAGGAGGAAAGATGTGGACACGATCGAAAGGTAAGAAAGAAAAGCATACGCATGCATATGGGTTGTTGGCACAAAAGGGCATATACGGGACGATTGAGCAGAATTTACATGCGAATATAGAAAAAGTGAGAGATATTACAGGAAATAGTGCAGATATCATCATCCGCCGTTTTTTACTTGGAAAGGAGGATAATTTGCCTGCTGCACTTTGTTTTGTGAGCGGAATGGTTGATGAACATATTGTTCAGCAATTGTTGCTTGAAATAAGTGTACAATTATCACTTCCTTCAAGTAGTTGCAATCTAGACTATATTGAACAAAAAATAGCTACAGCTAATACAACACGGCGCATTCAGCAATGGCACGACATATTTTCCTCGCTTATGTCTGGGGAAGTCATTTTATTTATTGATGGGATGCTAGAAGCAGTTGGTGTATCAGTAAAAGGTGGTGAGTATCGTGCGATTACAGAACCGAGTACACAACTATCTATTCGAGGGCCACGTGAGGGTTTTACGGAATCGTTGGCAACAAATGTTGCTATGGTCCGCCGACGAATTCAAAATCCACATGTGTGGGTAGAAGCCATTACATTAGGTGAAGTGACACAAACAAATGTCCGTATCATGTATATTAAAGGAATTGCAAATGACAAAATTGTTGAAGAAGTGCGTAGTCGATTGCGACGCATTTGTATAGATGGCGTTCTTGAATCTGGATATATTGAACAATTGATTGAAGATGAATCATTTACAACGTTTCCAACTGTTTATCATACGGAAAGACCAGATAGTGTTGCGGCTAATTTGTTGGAAGGAAGAATCGCTATTTTTGTAGAGGGGACGCCATTTGTCCTTATTGTCCCAACTGTATTTATACAATTTTTTCAAGCTGTAGAAGATTATTATGCACGCTTTGATATTGCGACAGCGTTGCGTTTTTTACGTATGCTCGTTTTTTTTATTTCCCTTGTTGCACCGTCTGTGTATATTGCACTGACGACATTTCATCAAGAAATGATTCCTACTTCCCTTGTCATTGCAATTGCTGCACAACGTGAAGCGGTTCCTTTTCCCGCTTTTATTGAAGCATTGCTCATGGAGGTGACGTTTGAAATTTTGCGTGAAGCTGGAGTGCGCTTGCCAAGGGCTGTTGGACAGGCTGTATCGATTGTTGGAGCGCTCGTCATCGGACAAGCTGCTGTAGAAGCAGGTTTTGTTTCGTCAGCTATGGTTATCGTTGTGTCCATCACGGCAATTGCTAGCTTTGCGACACCATCGTTTGCAATTGCTATTTCCGCACGTTTAATTCGTTTTGCCCTAATGGTACTAGCTGCTCTATTTGGTTTTTATGGCATTTTGATTGGCATGATTTTAATGACTATTCATTTATGTAGTCTTCGGTCATTTGGAGTGCCATACATGGCACCACTTGCTCCCCTTATTTTAGAAAATATAGGTGATACATTTATACGTTTTCCGTTATGGGGATTAAAAGAGAGACCTCGCTTGATCATGAATACAGACACGGTTCGTCAAAAGGGGGGGCAACGTCCAAAGCCGCCTCAACAAACAGAGAAAGAAGGGGATTCAAATTAAACGATATCTTTTCCTCATCTTTGTCCTGTTATTTACGTGTATTATTTACGGTTGTTGGAGCAAAAGAGAGCTGACAGACTTAGCATTCATTATTGCAGTTGGTATAGATAAAAGGGATGGAAAATATATGTCGACATTTCAAATTGTCAATCCTGGAAACGTAGCAGGGGCGACTCAAAGAGGGGGAGGGAGCGCAGGGCTTCCCGTTGCCTTGTATACATCAACTGGCGATACGTTAGTTGAGGCAAGTCGGAAGGCATCAAAACAAATATCACGCATTCCATATTATTCTCATACAAACCTTGTTGTCATTGGGGAGGAGCTTGCGAAAGAAGGAATTCAGCAAATTTTTGATGCTGTTGAGCGCAATCCCCAGTTTCGACCTGCAGCGAATATTATTATTGCGCGTAAACAAACAGCGAAACAATTATTATCTGTACTTACGCCGATCGATAAAATTCCTGCAAATCAAATAATTAAAACATTGCAATTTACAAAAGGTTTGTTAGGAGAAAACGTTGATACTCGCATAAGGGAAATCATCGAAAATTTTTCGCTTGATGGAAAAGAAGTGGTCATAAGTAGTTTTCGTATTGCCGGTGATTGGCAGAAGGGAGACGAACAAGATAATGTTCGTACCATTGAACCTTCGGCACGTCTTCGCGCTGCTGAATTAGCTGTTTTTAAGAATGGGAAGCTTGTTGGCTGGATGAAAAATGAAGAGGCTCGTGGGGTTTTGTGGGTACTTAATAAAGTGAAACAAACAAGTGTAAATATTGATTGGGGTGAATCTAAGGAAGGATTGTCCTATAAGGTTATGCGTGCGCAAGCAAAGGTAACAGCAAAACTAAAAGACGGGAATCCGATAATATCGGTTTTTATTAAAACAGAGGGAGATATTAGCGAAACATTTGTTTCTATTGACTTCACAGATCCAAAGCAAATAATAGAGCTCGAAAAAAAAATACAACAAGAGATAAAAAAAGAAGTGAGAAAGGCAGTACATGCTGCTCAAAAGAAGAAAAGCGACATTTTTGGATTTGGAGAAGTGGTTCATCGAACGTATCCAGAGGAATGGAAAGAAATGAAAAAATTGTGGCATAACAAATATTTTCCTAAATCAGAAATTCACGTGAAAGTCGATTCATTTATTCGAAGAACAGGATTGAGAACTCGCTCATACATTCAGTGAAAAGGCGGTGAGATGCAGTGGAACGAGCGTGTATAAGTGCGCGGCAATTATTTATGCTTGCCATTTTATTTGAACACGGTAGCGCCATGGTTATTCCACTTGGAGTAGATGCGAAACAAGACGTTTGGCTTGCTATTTTATGTGGCATGGTTTTAGGAGGAGGATTGCTGTTCGTTTATTACCGCCTTTTTACATATTATCCAAGACTACCTCTTACATCATATAGTCAGCGCATTGTTGGTTCTTTTTTTGGAAGGGTACTGGGGCTTATATACGTACTTTATTTTTTATACATTGCGGCTCGAGTGTTACGCGATTTCGGTGAGCTTCTATTGACGTTTGCGTATCCTGAAACCCCCTTGTTTATTTTAAATGCTGTTATGATGCTAACAGTAATGTATGCTGTTTATAAAGGAATTGAAGTCATTGCGCGAGCGAGTCAATTATTTTTCTTTTCACTTTACTGGATACTTATATTAGGATTTGTACTGATCATCATTGCAGGAGCAGTTGATCTTCATCGTTTACAGCCGATATTAGAAGAAGGATGGGGACCCATTTTTCATGTTGTATTTACACAAACACTATATGTTCCATTTGGCGAAATGATTGTCTTTACGATGATTTTTCCTTATTTGCAAAAACAAGAAAAAGTAATGAAGGCAGGGTTTCTCGCGTTGTTTTTAAGTGGCATCAATTTAGCAATCATCATGGCAATGAATATAGCCGTATTGGGGGCGGATATGGTTTCGCGTTCCACCTTTCCCTTGTTGAACACGATTCAAGAAATTCGTGTAGCAAATTTTTTAGAGCGATTAGATGTGTTATTTATGATTGCACTCATTGTCGGAGGATTTTTCAAAGTCGGTGTCTTTTTTTATGCAGGAGTAATCGGAGCGGCAGATTTATTTCAAATCAAAGAATATCAACGTCTTGTTTATCCGCTAGGTATTTCTGTTTTGTTTTTGTCCATTGCAATCGCCAGCAATTTTGCTGAGCATATTAAAGAGGGGCTACAAATCGTTACAATTTATATGCATATTCCACTTCAAATTGTGATCCCAGTTCTTCTTCTTTTAATTGCTATGTTGAGACATCAAAAAACAGATAAAGAAAATAAGGGACGATAAGTCGCCCCTTTTTAAAAATCAAAATGATCTGGGTCTGGGCCGATGCGGCGGTTTTCGTTTAGCGCGTCAATCGCATCCATTTCTTCTTTTGTTAAAGTAAAGTCAAAAATGTTTGCGTTTTGAGCAATTCGTTGAGGCGTGACAGACTTTGGAATAGTGACGACTGCGTGTTGTAAGTCCCAACGTAAAATCACTTGAGCTGGTGTTTTATTGTATTTTTGTGCTATGTCGACAAGCGTTGGTTCGTTTAACAGCTCGCCGCCGCGCATAAGTGGTGACCACGCTTCTAATTGAATCTGATGCTGCTTACAAAATGCAAGAAGCTCTTTTTGTGTTAAACGTGGATGAAACTCCACTTGGTTGACCATCGGTTTTATTTCGCAATCAGCAAAAATATCTTCTAAATGATGAATTTGGAAGTTGCTCACTCCGATCGCACGCACGAAGCCATCTTTATACAATTTTTCGAGCGCCTTGTACGTTTCTTTATATTTTTCTTTGACAGGCCAGTGAACTAAATACAAATCAATATAATCAAAGCCGAGTTTTTTTAGGCTCGTATGAAACGCTTTTAATGTTGATTCGTATCCTTGGTCGGAATTCCATACTTTTGTTGTGACAAAAATTTCTTCACGACGAATGCCCGACTCGCGAATCGCTTGACCGACTCCTTCTTCATTTTCATAAAATGCAGCCGTATCAATATGACGATATCCGATTTCAAGCGCTGTGCGAACAGAACGAATGACTTCCTCGCCTTCTTGCACTTTATAAACCCCTAAGCCAAGCCATGGCATACGAACGCCGTTATGTAACGTTGCGGCATCTTGTAAACTTTTCATCTCTATGCTCCTTTCCAATATTTTTCCCTTTTATTATGAAATGGATTGTATGAGAAAGCAAAACATATGCTCATTTGGAAGGAGCTACAAATTTAAGTCACGATAGTTTGGATGATGTTTTAACAGCTCAGAGACAGTGACAAATGTATATCCTTTTTCTTTTAAAATCGGTAAAATTTCTTTTAATGCTTGAACAGTTTGTTTTCGGCTACCGCTTCCGTGATCGTGAAACAAAATAATTTGTCCAGGCTGAATATGTTGAACGACACGGCGGACAATTCGTCTTGTCCCAGGATTTTGCCAGTCATATGTGTCTTGATGTTTTGACCACATGACGACAGTATATCCTCGTTGTTTGGCGATGTCTATGATCTGTTTGTTGTAGTAGCCGAGTGGGGGCCGAAATAACGTCGGGCGTTTTCCGGTAATGTCATATAGCACATCCTCGCTTTTTTTTATTTCTTCCTCAATCGTTTGTTTAGATTTGCCGCGAAAATCAAGATGCTTATACGTATGATTTGCAATTTCATGCCCTTCGTTCATTTGTCGCTTAATAATGTCAGGATATTTTTCAGCACGAAATCCAACGACGAAAAAAGTAGCTTTGGCGTCATATTGTTTTAAAATCGTTAAAATGTCATGAGTGTATAATATGTCTGGCCCGTCGTCAAATGTAATCGCGACCATTTTTTCATCAGTCGGCACATTCCAAACAATATCATCATGTATTCGGTGAACAGGTGTTGTCGTGATGAGCAACAAAGACAAAAATAAGAAAAGTGCGTTCATTTTTCATCCCCGCTTTTTTATATATCATGTGAAAAAAGTCGTTTTGTCATTCTCTTTTCCATACAAGACGTAGTAAAATAAAGATAATCAGGTCATGGGAAGGGATATCAATGAAAAAAATTGTTGGCATCCTCGCATTTTTATTCGCACTTGTTGTGGGAGGAGTATATTTGTTTGCACAAGAAAGACAGCTGGTGCGTGCAACGTGGCTTTGGAACCCATGGTTATTTGTGAAAGACGAAGATCGCGTCTTCTCTTTTTTACAGGAAAAACAAGTGAGCGATGTATACGTGCAAATCGACGAAGAAATCCCGATTGATACGTATCGTCAATTTGTTCGGCGTGCAACCGAAAAAGGTATTCGTGTGTATGTGCTCGATGGGGCGCCGAATTGGATTGAAAATGGAGAAGGAATGGAACGCTTATTTCAATGGTTGACTAAATATGAAAGCGTTGCCGAGAAGAACGAAAAGTTTTTCGGTGTACACTTAGACGTTGAGCCGTACTTGCACGCATGGTGGCGGACGAATGAAGAAGGGGCGATCGTTTCGTATCAAACGGTGTTACAACGAGCACGTGAGCTTGCGAAAGAACGATCGCTACGGTTTGAAGTAGATATACCGTTTTGGTTTGATAGAGTACGGTATGGAAACAGCAATTTAGCGGAATGGGTGATTGCAAATACAGACGGTGTGACAATGATGGCATATCGCGATCAAGCAAGAGATATCATGAACATCGTAAAAAAAGAAATGCAAATAGCTAAAAAATACGGGAAGCAAATTGTTGTAGGGGTTGAAACAGGACAAGTTGACGAAGGGGATGACGTTTCGTTTTTTGAAGAAGATGAGACGTATATGAACGAGCAATTGGCGATTGTTCAGAAGCACTACGCACGAACAAAAAGCTTTTCTGGCATCGCTGTGCATCATGTCGAGCAATGGATGAATAGGAACGGAAAAACAAGTGAAGGTGAGATAGATGAGTGAGCGTGAAGAAAAACAGCTGTATACGCTTGCAGAGTTTTTTGAGCTTGTCGGAGAACGACGAATGGAGTTGTACGAAGGTGTTCCTGTGCTCATGGCTCCAGCCTCATACGAACATGAGGGGGTTGTAGCGAATGTAATTGGGGAAATCACATTCGCGTTAAAAGGTAGCCCTTGTTTTGTGTTTGGAAGCAATTTGCAAGTCGTGCTTCTTTTCCAAGATGAGCAAAAAGGAAAAGAAAATGTCACGGTGTTACCGGACATCTCAGTTGTTTGTGAGAAAGAGAAACTGCGCAATAAGCGTTGTTATGGCGCCCCAGACCTTGTTGTCGAAGTTCTTTCTCCAAGCACTGCAAGAAACGACCGATTATTAAAGCGTTATTACTATGAAAAAGCAGGGGTAAAGGAATATTGGATTGTTGATTATCAGCATCAGACGATTGAAAAATATGTCCTTTATAACGATCGTTTGCAACTAGAAGAAGTATATGATGCGCAAAACAATCATTTTGTCTCAACTTTGTTTCCAAATATACAGTTCTCTACACATGATATTTTTTCATTTTCTGATATATAAACAAAAAGGAAGGGGAAAATGTATGTCGAAACATACGAAGCACATTTATGAAGCAGAAAGACGAGTACAACAAGTGAAAGAAAAAATGGATAGCACGTATCGCTTAGCATACCATATTATGGCGCCGGTAAACTGGATGAACGACCCGAATGGGCTCATTCAATGGAACGGGGAGTACCACGTGTTTTATCAGTTTCATCCAGACAACCCAAAGTGGGGGCCGATGCATTGGGGGCATGTGAAAAGTAAAGACCTTGTGCATTGGGAGCGTGCACCGATTGCACTTGCGCCGAGCGAATGGTACGACGAAGGTGGCTGTTTTTCAGGAAGCGCGGTAAACGATCAAGGAGTGCTGACCCTTATTTACACCGGAAATGTTTGGCTGAACGAGGAGCAGACGGAACTGAAACAATATCAATGTATTGCAACAAGCAAAGACGGCATCCAATTTGAAAAAGACCCAAACAATCCGGTGCTTTCTGAGCCACCATTTGACTGCCAAGGGCATATTCGCGATCCGAAAGTGTGGAAACGTGGCGACGATTGGTATATGGTGCTTGGGACAAGAGAAGGAAACAACGGAAAAGTCGTTTTATACAAGTCGAACGATTTGCGCCATTGGGAATATGTCAATATCATTGCGCAAAGTGATGGCAGCTTAGGCTATATGTGGGAGTGTCCAGATGTTTTCCGTTTGAACGGCAAAGATATTTTGTTGTTTTCACCGCAAGGAATCGAACCAGAAGGCGATCGCTTTCAAAACCTTCATCAAACAGGTTATGTTGTTGGTACGCTTGATTATGAAACGGGAAAACTAGTGCACGGAGCGTTTGAAGAGCTCGATAAAGGATTTGATTTTTACGCTGCGCAAACGTTTGAAGATGAGAAAGGTCGACGCATTTTGTTCGGTTGGATGGACATGTGGGAGTCGCAAATGCCGACGCAACAACACGGATGGGCAGGCGCGTTAACGATTCCGCGTCTTTTGGAATTGACAGATGACGAGAAACTGTTAATGAAGCCGGTGCCGGAATTACAATTATTGCGCCAAGAGCATATGCATCTGGAATCGATCTCAGTAAAAGGAGAGGGCGGAACGTATACACTTCCATGGAAAGGGGATCGACTAGAGCTACTCGTTCGTTTTTCGGTAGCTGATTTTCAAGGAAATGCATTTGGTGTGAAAGTGCGCTGTGCGGAAGACGGAAGCGAAGAAACGATTTTCCGTTATGATGGAGAACAATCTATTGTCACATTTGACCGAAACCGCTCTGGAAAAGGCGAAGGCGGCATTCGTCGAGCGGCGCTAGATAAACAGGGAGACGTTGTTACGTTCCATTTCTTTATCGATCGTTCATCGGTCGAACTATTTGTCAACGACGGTCGACTGGTGATGACAGGAAGAATTTATCCATCTGAAACGAGCCAAGGAATCGAATTGTTCGCAGAAGGCGGGGACGTGACTGTCCTTTCTATCGATGCGTGGACATTGAAGGATATTTGGAGTGAAAAATAGGAGAGACGGTATACGAAGCCGTCTCTTTTCGTTTCCAACGGTTATCGTGTCCACATGAGAGGAATAGTATAAATGTAGAAAGAAGAGATGGGGGATGATGATGAGCCGGTTTGTTATTTATATGATTGCATATGTCGTTATGGTCGTTGTGAATATCATTGCTGAGCGGCTTCCGTTAAATGGTCAGACGACAGGGGAAATATCGCGAAAAGTAGACGTCTTATTTACTCCAGCAGGGTATGTGTTTTCGATTTGGGGGCTCATTTACATCTTACTGGCGATTTGGATTTTAAGACAAGTTCCTTTTTCACGACGCGACTTGCCTATGTATCGTCAAGCGCTCGTCCCTTTTGTTATTAGCTGTATATTGAATGCGTTATGGATTGTTGTGTGGCATTATGAATATTTTTTCTTTTCGGTCATTGTGATGCTTTCTCTTCTTTTTACGCTGATCTCGTTATATACAGTGGTCAAACGTACGAATCCACGTTTTTTTGATCTTTTGCCATTTTCTATTTATTTAAGTTGGATTAGTGTTGCAACGATTGCCAACATTTCATTTACTTTAAAATACAACGGTTGGGATGGATTTGGATTATCTGATGCATTTTGGGCAATCGTGATGTTACTTATTGCGACAGCTTTAGCCTTTTTGTTCATGATCCGACAACGAGATAACATATATCCACTTGTATTTGTTTGGTCGTTTGTTGGCATCGGGGTGAAAAACCAAGGGACTGCGTCGCTTGTTGCATACGTTTCATTTTTGCTGGCAGGGGTTATATTAATTGGCACCGCATCTTTATACAAAGAAAAAACATAATCGCCCATACTTGCCTATGGGCGATTTATACATATTGACGTATTGCTTCATGAAATTGTTTTTGCATGTCTTTGTCATGAATAAGTTTTTTGAAGTGTGTTTTTGAAAATAAATATGTAGTGATGCTAGGGTCTTTTAACATATGTTTTATCGTATTTCGATCGAACGTTTTTTGTGGTGAAATAATTCCTATTTTTTGCAGATGTTTTAATTTTCGTTTTGCGGTGAGGAAATCAAACTGACCGAGCAACAAAAAATCTAACAATCCACCCAACATTTCAAAACATAACTCGAATAGCGTTCCCATCTTTCTCTCCGTCCTCTTTGCTATTTTTGATATATGATATCCTCTAATGTTTTTGCGTTATTTTTATTTAACGTACCAACATTTTCTGCGGGGTCATTACTTATAATCGTTGCTCCGATGTCCGTATGTTCAAACCATATGCGATACTGAATGACTTTCTCAGGCATCTGTTGTTTTCCTTGTTTAAATATGACAAGTTTCGCATCTTCTTGTCTGGCCATTTTCACTTCTATATATCGATTCCATTTGATTTGCTCACGTACGCGTTGTAACGACTCTAGTGTTTTTATGTCTGTTATTTCTTTTTCGGATGATGTTTTTCCACCAGTATAAATGATTACGTTCGCTTTTGTTATGACATCGTCCTCTTTCTGGATTAAGTAAAAAAGGAATATTCCAACGATTACCAAAAGAAACATCCACATATTCTTATGCATTTGATTTCCTCCATCTTCCTAATTGGATAATATTTTATCATGATCGACTAGTTTTTTGAACAAAGAAAATGTGAGAAGAAGCTTATAGAAGCAGAAGGAATTGAAATTTTGCAAAATCAAGAAAGCGATGTTTAATCTAAAAAATGTTGGATAAATATAGAAATACTCGATACAAATATCGGAGCGATCATGCTAGTCTTCTATCACAACTCCACAGGTACATATCGTCCCTCCACATTTTCTCCATATTTTTTCTGCTATAATGAAGAAAAACGCCAGTAAGGGAAGGAATTGTTTGTGCGAAAGCTTTCATTTAAGTTAGGGCTATTATTTTTTGTCTTTGTGCTAGGCATTGAAACAGTTTTATTTGTGGTTTTATATGTGACGCTTGTTCATGCGAAGGTTGATGAAGAATTTGCACAATTGCTAGCAAGAGGCAACAATCATCGGGCCGTGTTAGAAAGTCATTACGATGAAGTCACGTTACAACATGTCGTCATGATGGAGTCGGAGGCGGAAACGGATGTCGTCATTACAGATGCGAAAGGAGACATTTTATATTTTTCCGATCACATTTTGCCGTTTACCAAAAAAATCATTCCTCATGCCGATGCTCGCCACATTCCTCACAGCGGGATGGTTGTGCAAAACAATTGGAAAAACGAATCGTATATTGCCACCGCGAGCCCGATTCGGATGGACGGCAAGACAAAAGGATATGTATATATGTTTCAGCGGACGGCTTCTATTCAAAATATGATTGCCAAATTAAAACATCATTTTCTCGTTGTCGGCATTGTTTCTGTCTTTTTGACGATTTTGACGATTTTTTTCTTATCAAGAGTCATTACGATTCCGCTTATTCGCATGAAACAAGCGACCGAGAAACTAAGCAAGGGAGATTTTTCTGTCCGCCTGCAAGTGAAAGGGGAGGACGAGCTAGCGCAACTCGGAAAAGCGATCCAAACACTTGCCACCGACTTAGAATATTTGAAAAAAGAACGAAACGAATTTTTAGCGAGCATTTCGCATGAACTGCGCACCCCGCTCACATATGTGAAAGGATATGCGGACGTTGCGCGCAGACCGAATATTGCTGAGGAAGAACGAGCGAAATATTTGTCCATTATTTATGAAGAAGCAGAGCATATGCAAAAGTTAGTGAAAGATTTGTTTGAGCTTGCGAAAATGGATCAACATTCGTTTCAAATTAAGAAAGAGCCAACTTCACTGTGCCTTTTTTTGAAAAAAATATACGAAAAAATGTATCCTGCATTTCGCACGAAACATATGTCGCTTGTCTACCGCTGTGAGGAAAACGTTACCGTTCATATCGATCAACAGCGGTTTGAACAAGTGATGATGAATCTTTTAGACAATGCGTTAAAATATTCTCGCCAAGGTTCTACTGTTTCTATTGACGTGAAAACAGAGAAAAAGAACGTGATCCTCATCATTTCTGATGAAGGAATCGGCATCCCTGAAAAAGATTTGCCACACATTTTTGAACGGTTTTACCGAGTCGATAAATCACGGTCGCGAACAGGCGGGGGCACAGGGTTAGGTCTGGCGATTGCCAAAGAAATTATCGAAGCGCATAGCGGTTCGATTCATGCGATAAGCCAATTCGGAAAAGGGACAAGCATCATCATTACGTTGCCGAGGGGTGAATGAAGGTGTATACCGTTTTACTGGTGGATGACGAAAAACGAATGTTGGATTTGTTAGAGCTGTATTTAATCCCAAACGGGTATCGTTGTGTGAAATGCGATTCAGGAGAGTCCGCTGTTCGCTATTTAGAAAATGACGAAGTAGACATCGTGTTGCTTGATGTGATGATGCCAGAGATGGACGGATGGGAGACGTGCAAACAAATCCGTAAATTTTCAAACGTCCCGATTATTATGGTTACCGCAAGAGATGCGACGACAGATGTTGTCCAAGGACTAAAAATCGGCGCGGACGACTATATTACAAAACCGTTTGACGAATCGGAATTGCTTGCGAGAATGGAGGCGGTATTGCGTCGTTCTGTAGGCAAACAAACGAAACTTGAGTTTCACGGCTTAGTTTGGGATGAGGCGCAACATAAAGCCCAATATGCCGGGCACGATATTTTTCTCACGCCAAAAGAGTTTGCCATGCTAGGGCTTTTTCTCAAAAACCCAAACCGCGTATTTAGCCGCGAACAGCTGATCGTGACATTGTGGGGGTATAACGCCAATACAGAAGAACGGACAATTGATTCGCATGTGAAAAATATTCGCGAAAAGCTCCGTCAAGCTGGTTTTCCGATTGATGAGTTTTTGCAAACGGTTTGGGGAGTCGGATATAAATGGAAGAGCAAGTAATTGCTTTATTTCATACGTACCCATCGATCGCTTTTCTTCTCAGCATTGGGATTAATATTGTGATTAGTATTTTAGGCGTTGTCCCGAGCGTCTTTCTTACGGCAGCTAACTTGGCGGTATTCGGTTTTTGGCAAGGTACGTTTTTATCGTTTATCGGAGAAGCAGTTGGTGCGATTGTGTCATTCTTGTTATATCGAAAAGGATTTCGCAAACTTTCGGAAACGAAATGGCTTTCCGATCCGAAAGTGAAACGTTTGCTTGAGGCAGAAGGGACAGAAGCGTTTTCGCTTGTTTTGTCTTTGCGTCTTCTTCCTTTTGTTCCGTCGGGGCTTGTGACGTTTGTGGCAGCGATTGGACGCATGTCACTCCTTCTTTTTCTGGTCGCCAGCTCGCTCGGAAAGCTGCCAGCACTTTTGTTAGAAGCATATTCGGTGTATCAAGTGATGAACTGGACGTGGCAAGGGAAAGTGATACTGACGCTTGTATCTGCTTTTTTATTGATGTTTACTTGGAAGAAAATCACTCAAAAAAAGGCTTAAACGAATGAAAAAGAATGTGCGAAATCTAAATGATACAAAGGAGAGTCGACCATGACAAAAATGACGAAAGCAATCATCATTACATCATCCATTCTTCTTCTAAGCGCTTGTTCATCCTCCAACGAAAAAGAGCAAGCCTTTATTACAAGCAAAGAACAAGCAAAATCGAATGTATCTGTTACCAATAATCCTTTCTTTAAAGAAAAAAAGAAGGAAAGATCGAGCATTTACATGGAATCGGTTATGCAGGCAACCAACATGCGATTTACTTTGCTACACATGAAGGTTTATTCGTTTACCAAAATAATAAGTGGTATGAAACGATCTCTAATAAACATGATTATATGGGCTTTTCGGCTACAGACGACGGCTTTTATTCATCAGGGCATCCGGAAGAAGGTTCATCTTTAGGAAATCCACTCGGTCTCGTGAAAAGTTTTGATAATGGACAAACATTGATGAATTTAGGATTTTATAAAGAATCTGATTTTCATTATATGACAGTTGGCTATAAAAGCCATACCATTTATGTTGTGAACCAAGAAGAAAATAAAACGCTCGGACAAGGGGTATTTTACAGTAAAGACGACGGCAAAACGTGGTCGCAAAGTCAATTGAACGGCCTGCCGCAAACTGCAGCGGGAACGATTGCTGCCCATCCAACGGACGAAAATATGGTTGGAATTAGTACATCGGAAGGAATTTTTGTTTCGAGAGATAATGGCAATACGTTTGAACGGTTCACTCGAAAAATCAATACGACGACGTTTGCGTTCCAAGAAAAATTCATTGTATTTGCAGCTGTAGAGAACGATAAACCTATCCTAATTAAACAATCATTAGACACAAAACAAGAGGAAGTTCTTTCCGTTCCTGCATTAGATGAAAAAGATCATATCATGTATATCACTTCTAATCCAGCAAATGACAACGAAATAGTAATTGCGACGATGAACGGGGATATTTTCATGACAAAAAATAACGGTGCAAGCTGGACAAAACTAGCATCGAAAGGGAAAATATAAAAAGACATGCGGGATAGCATGTCTTTTTGTTTACCTAATTCGCTCCACAATTTCTGCAAAATTCACTGCTACAATATAAACATCAGATTAAAGAAGAAGGTGAGAAGAAGGGTGTATTCGTTCTTGAGTCAAATCAGTAACCTTCTAAGTCAACCGTTTCTCAATATGGCAAATAGCATGACAGCGATTCCTATTTTGTCAGCCTTTATCCTTGGTATAGTGGGAGCGATGGCTCCGTGTCAACTCACTGGTAATTTAGGAGCGATCACGTTATACAGTAATCAGTCTTTGCAAAAAGGAATGGCTTGGAAAGAGTTGCTTTTATTTATTTTCGGTAAAATCATTGCTTTTTCCGGTTTAGGCCTGATTGTCTGGCTCATGGGGAAAGAGATTCAAAGTACGCTAACATTGTATTTTCCGTGGTTAAGAAAGCTTATTGGTCCCATTCTCATTCTTGTAGGCTTATATTTGTTAGGGCTTTTTAAAATGTATTGGAACGTTACCTTGTTCAAAGTGCCTGAGAGATGGCGAAAAGGAAAAATCGGTTCGTTTTTCATGGGATTTGGCTTTTCATTAGCTTTTTGTCCAACGATGTTTGTGCTGTTTTTTGTCACTCTCATGCCTCTCGTCTATTCAACGTCTTATGGGGTGCTATTACCGAGCATCTTTGCCGTTGGAACTTCTGTACCTGTTATTTTCTTTATCTTTGTCCTTTGGTACTTAGGATTTAGCGGCACTCTAATGAAAAAAGGAAGGCAGGTAGGGAGGATTGTTCAAAAAACAGCCGGAATCGTGATGGTTTTACTTGGTATATTAGATACGATCACTTATTGGTTTTAAAGTTAGGAAAAGGAGGGGAACTCAATGGGAATGTTTGGAGGTTCTTTCATGATGGTGGGGATCATGTTATTTTGGGTTGTATTAATCGCCGTTGGTTTTTATCTCTTATATCGTTTTATCAATGACCGGAAAGAAGAACTCTCTCCACTGGAGATATTGAAAGTACGATTAGCCAAAGGAGAGATTTCTTTGGAAGAGTTTGAACAGCTAGCGAAAAAATGTGAATAAATGATGAAAAGATGGTTGATAAGGATGATGTCAACCATCTCTTTTGTTGCTTTATATACCCATTACCGGTATAATGTAATCAGAGAGGTGATGTTTTATGAACCATTGTGAAGATCATAATATGGATAAAAAAATGGTTCCACGAACGGAACAGGAAATCGAAAGCATTATTAAGCGCTTGAAGCGCATTGAAGGACAAGTGCGCGGTGTGCAAAAAATGGTCGAAGACAATCGGTATTGCATCGATATTTTAGTGCAAATTTCCGCGATCACGGCAGCGTTAAATAAAGTAGGATTGAACTTGTTAGAACGCCATGTCAGCCATTGTGTGTCGAAAGCGATCCGCGAAGGAAGCGGTGAAGAATCCATTCGTGAAGTCATGGATGTCATTAAGCAATTTGCAAAGTAAGGGAGGGAAAGGTGGATGAGTGAACAAAGAACTGTGACACTGAAGGTGACCGGCATGACATGTGCCGCGTGTGCTAATCGGATTGAGAAAGTATTAAATAAGATGGATGGAGTAGAAGCCAATGTCAATTTGGCAATGGAAAAAGCAACGATTAAATATGATCCATCGAAGCAAATGATCGCCGATATCGAAACAAAAATCGAGAATTTGGGGTATGGCGTTGCGACAGAAAAGGTGACGCTTGATATTGAAGGCATGACATGCGCAGCATGTGCGACCCGCATTGAAAAAGGGTTACATCGGATGGAGGGCGTGACAAGCGCTACTGTAAACTTGGCGACAAACAGTGCGATTGTCGAATACAAGGAAGGCGTTGCATCTGTCGAAGACATTTTAGAGAAAATCAAAAAGCTCGGGTACAAAGGACAAATTCGCACCGAGGAACAAGACGATGTTGGTCGGAAAGAAGAGCGGCTTAAACAAAAACAACGGCAACTCGCCATTTCGATCGTCTTATCACTGCCTTTGCTTTATACGATGGTTGCCCATATGCCGTTTGATATCGGCTTGCCGATGCCGCATCTGTTGATGAATCCGTGGTTCCAGCTTCTTTTAGCTACACCTGTTCAGTTCTACATCGGTGGTCCTTTCTATGTAGGGGCGTACCGGGCGTTACGAAACAAGAGCGCTAACATGGACGTCCTCGTGGCGCTTGGAACATCGGCCGCATACTTTTACAGCTTGTACGAAGCTTTTCGGACACTTGGGAATCCTGAATATATGCCAAGATTGTATTTTGAAACAAGCGCTGTCTTGATTACGCTTGTGCTTGTCGGAAAATACTTTGAGGCTCTTGCGAAAGGGCGAACAACAGAAGCTATCTCTAAGTTGTTGAGCCTGCAGGCAAAGGAAGCGACTGTCATCCGTAATGGGGAAGAAATAAAAGTTCCGCTCGAGGGAGTGGTGATCGGCGATACGATCGTTGTCAAGCCAGGAGAAAAAATCCCGGTAGACGGTACTGTCATCGCCGGAGCATCCTCCGTAGACGAATCGATGATTACCGGTGAATCGATTCCGGTTGATAAGAAGGAAGGCGACTATGTGATCGGGGCAACGATTAATACAAATGGGGTGCTGACTATTCGTGCAGAAAAAGTTGGGAAAGATACTGCACTTGCCAATATCATTAAAATCGTCGAAGAGGCGCAAGGGTCGAAAGCGCCGATTCAGCGAATGGCGGATACAATTTCCGGTATTTTCGTACCGATTGTTGTAGGAATTGCTGTCGTTGCATTCATTATATGGTACTTCTTTGTTGCGCCGGGTGATTTGGCAAAAGCGCTTGAGGTGGCCATCGCCGTTCTCGTCATTGCGTGTCCTTGTGCGCTCGGTCTTGCCACGCCGACATCGATTATGGTCGGAACAGGGAAAGGAGCAGAACATGGCATTCTTTTTAAAGGAGGTGAGTACCTAGAGGGAACGCATAAAATCAATGCCGTATTATTGGATAAAACAGGAACAGTGACAAAAGGAAAACCAAAAGTGACAGATGTGTTACAATTCCAAGAAAACATGCTCGACTATGCCGTTTCGGCCGAGAGCGCTTCAGAACATCCGCTAGCGCAAGCGATTGTGGCGTACGGAAAAGCAAACGGAATTGTCGCTCA
>OFGS01000089.1_pt1 | contig 25479 bp, 31 predicted proteins | sample 1521851 | NCBI WGS metagenome assembly OFGS01 (sample SAMEA3142070, study PRJEB24117) | hot springs metagenome
AGCACTAATGGACGCAAACGTCATCCAACCGTTTCGTCCGAGACTTTTTAAACTTTCACGAAAATGACGGCGAAGGGTGTTAAGTTTCATAGCCATATTCCCCCTTCACTTCATCGCGCGCAATTTTCCCGCGTTCAATCGCAATGACGCGCTTGCGAATCGTATTGACGATTTCACGGTTATGCGTTGCCATGACAATCGTTGTTCCGCGATCGTTAATGCGCTCGAAAATGTCCATGATTTCCCACGATGTATCCGGATCTAAATTTCCTGTCGGTTCGTCGGCAATGACAATCGACGGATTGTTGACGATCGAACGCGCAATCGACACGCGCTGCTGTTCTCCGCCCGATAATTCATCTGGATAAAAGCGCGCTTTATGTTTTAGCCGCACTAAGTCAAGCACTTCCATGACGCGCTTGCGAATGTTTTTTGGCGATTCTTCAATAACTTCCAAAGCAAACGCGACGTTTTCATATACGGTTAACTTGGGAAGAAGCTTAAAGTCTTGAAAGACGATTCCGATGTTTCGGCGAAGCAACGGCACTTTGCTGTCTTTTATATTCGCTAAGTTGACACCGTTAATCATAATTTTTCCGCTTGTCGGCTTTTCTTCGCGATACATCATTTTAATAAACGTCGATTTCCCAGCGCCGCTCGGACCGACGACATATACAAATTCTCCTTGCTTAATACGAACGGAAATTCCGTTTAATGCAATGACTCCGTTCGGATACGTTTTATATACATCTTGCATTTCAATCATAAGCAACCACCTAAGTATTCGATGTTTTTCTACATATTCCTGCAAAATTCTTACCTCGTCCATTATATCATCATTTCCGACAAAAAGGGGGCGAATTTTATTTACAGTTATATTTCAAGAGTGTTACAAACGAAAAGAGGATGCTCCCATTGGCATCCTCTTTATTTTTTCGCTGCTAACCATTCCGCTACTTTATCGACATCGTCGCCTTGGAGTAGACCACCTGGCATACCGCCGCGACCGTTTGCGATAATATCTTTAATTTCTTCTTGCGAAAATTTTCCACCTGCTTTATCAAGTGCAGGACCAACGCCACCTTCTAAGTTTTGTCCATGGCAGCTTGCACATGATTTTTTGTAAGCGGCTTCTGCGGCTGAAGCTGTATCCCCGCCACCGTTGGCTGGTTTCTCGCTCGCGCTATCCCCTCCGCCACAGGCAGCCAAAATGATCGCTGTGCCAGCAAATAAGCTAAGTAGCTTCTTCTTCATACGAAATCCCCCTTGTCAACATTTTCATACACTTCTATTATATCGCATCGTTTTTACGTTAGGCACGTTTAAATCCTTCGCCAAGCACTTCCGCTGCATCCATAACGACGACAAATGCAGACGGATCAATGGTTTTCACTAATTGTTTCAATTTTGTGAACTCGCTTTGTGCCACAACGCACATAAGCATCGTGCGCTCTTTTTCTGTATATCCACCGTATGCATGTAGTTTTGTCACACCGCGGTCAATTTTATGCAAAATCGCTTCCCGCACTTGTTCTTCTTTCGTTGTAATAATCATCGCCATTTTTGAATTGCCAAAACCAACTTGGACAAAGTCAATCGTTTTACTCGTTACAAATAACGCAATTAATGCATATAGCGCCCGTTCTAAATCGAACACAAACGCTGCGGTTAAAACGATTAAACCATCAATTAAAATGACGCACGTCCCTAACGATAAACCTGTATATTTATGAATAATTTGAGCAGCTAAATCTGTTCCACCTGTCGATGCGCGACCACGGAAAACGATGCCTAGTCCTACGCCGACGCCAATGCCGCCAAACAGTGCCCCAAGCAATGGATCGTGCGTTGCCGGTGCCACGTCATGTGTCAAATAAACGACAAACGGTAAAAAGGCGGTACCGACTAACGTTTTTACACCAAACTGCTTTCCAAGCAATAGCACACCTGCGATAAATAGCGGAATGTTAAGCGCCCATTGTACGTATGCTGGCTGCCAACCGAGCGTCGCATGTAAAATCGTACTGATGCCGCTTACCCCACCTGATGCAACACGATTCGGAAGTAAAAATAAATTGAACGCAACGGCCACAACAGCCGAGCCGACAAGAATGTATACGTATTCGAGCACTTTTTCAACAAATGGATTTGTTATGTTGCTTCTTTTTCGCATGCTTCTCACCTTCCCTCGTGAGTATAGCATGCCCGATATAGGAAGTAAATGACATCGAATTAACGCAATAATGATTTAATATAGTGAAGTTAATATACATCTCCTCGATTTCCAATAGCCTCGATGTAAATCATTTGCTCGTGGTGATCAATGCGGAAAAGAATGCGGTATGTGCCAACACGTAAACGGTACAAACCTTGGTGTCCTCTCATTTTTTTAATGTCTCCTTGAGGAGGAATGTAAAGCAATCCTTTTAACGCTATAGCTATCCGTTCTTGTACTTCTTTCTCCTGCTTAGCAAGAAATTTTACCGCTTCCTTACGGTAAATCAATTTGTAAGCCAAATTCACGTTTTGCATCACCACCAGTCACATATCCTTCATCTCCTTGTAACTGGCGTTTTTCTTCTTCTGTTAACAACGCTTCTTCTTCGCTTACTTCTTCCATTTCATCCCACCATTTATGATCTTTTTTTGCTTTTTGCAGTAAATGCAATAAAAATTCGTAGGCTAATTGTTGATCGGATTCGTTTAACTGTTCAATCATCTCATGGAGCAATTTTTTGTCTACTGCCATGTTACTCCCTCCTTTCGTTATGTCCAGATTATCACGCTCTTTTTTCAGGGGTCAATACACAAAAAGGTGCCCATGTCGGACACCTTATCCTTGTTTTAATTTCGAACGTAAATATGCGTCGATAAAGACGTCAATTTCTCCGTCCATGACCGCTTGCACATTTCCGACTTCGGTATTTGTCCGATGATCTTTTACAAGCGAGTACGGATGAAACACGTAAGAACGAATTTGGCTTCCCCAGCCAATTTCTTTTTGTTCGCCGCGAATTTCTGCGAGCTCCGCCTGTTGCTCCTCTAATTTCTTTTGATACAATTTCGCCTTTAACATATTCATCGCTTTTTCGCGGTTTTTAATTTGCGAACGCTCTGATTGGCATGTGACGACAATGCCTGTTGGAATATGTGTAATGCGTACAGCCGAATCTGTCGTATTGACGTGCTGACCGCCGGCACCGCTCGAACGATACGTATCGACTTTTATTTCATCTGGACGCACATCAATTTCAATGTTGTCATCAAATTCAGGTACAACTTCGCACGAAACGAACGACGTATGACGGCGACCAGAAGCATCAAACGGTGAAATGCGCACGAGGCGATGGACGCCTTTTTCCGCTTTTAAATATCCGTATGCATTATGCCCTTTAATTAACAACGTGACACTTTTAATTCCTGCTTCCTCACCCGGTAAATAATCGAGCGTTTCCACTTTGTATCCTTTTTTCTCCGCCCAGCGCGTATACATGCGCAACAACATCGACGCCCAATCTTGCGACTCTGTTCCACCTGCGCCAGGATGAAGTTCTAAAATGGCGTTATTTTTATCATACGGTTCATTTAACAACAATTGCAGTTCAAATTCACTAAAGTCTTTCGATAATTTTTTCGCCTCAGACACGAGCTCTTTTTGCAATTCTTCATCTGGCTCTTCTTTAACAAGCTCGTACGTCACTTCTAAATTTTCAAATCGCTCTTCAAGCGAACGAAACTCACCAACTAAATCTTTTAGTGCATTTGCTTCACTAATGACCGCTTGTGCAGCTTTTTGATCGTCCCAAAAATCAGAGGCAGCCATTTGTGCTTCTAGCTGTTCAATGCGCGCTTCTTTCGTTTCGAGGTCAAAGAGACCCCCTAATATCCGCTAATCGCTTAGCCATTTTCTCAAGCTCTTGCTTAATTTCTACTAAATCGATCATGTCATTCACCTCAACCATTATTGTATTCAAACGTCATCACGAACGCAACATAACGAAAGCGAGGGAAATTCCCTCACTTATCGTCCACAACAATGTTTATATTTTTTCCCGCTTCCACAAGGGCACGGATCATTTCGACCAACTTCTACTGCTTTTTTCACCGGCTTGCGCTTCACTTCTTCGCCTTCTTTCGGATGAACCGCCTCACCTTTCGCCACTTCTTGCCGCTCAAGGTTGTTTTCAATTTCCGCTTTCATAATGTAACGTGCGACTTCTTCTTCAATAGAAGCGATCATCGCTTCAAACATCGCATATCCTTCCATTTGATATTCACGCAACGGATCAATTTGACCGTACGCACGCAAATGAATACCTTGGCGCAGCTGTTCCATCGCATCAATGTGCTCCATCCATTTCATATCGACAGCACGCAAGACGATGACGCGCTCAAACTCGCGCATTTGCTCGGCTGGAATGCGGCTTTCTTTTTCGTCATAACGTGCGCGCACTTTATTCCAAATGAATTCAATCATTTCTTCCGGATCTTTACCGCGCAAGTCGTTAATCGTCACATCCCCTTCATAAAGAAGGTTCGCTTGCACATAATCAACAATTGCTTGCACGTTCCATTCTTCTGGCATTTCATCTTCTGGCGTGTGCATGCGCACGACGCGCTCGATGACCGATTGAATCATTTTTTCAACAATATCGCGCAAGTTTTCTGAATCAAGCACCTGGAAACGTTGACGATAAATAATTTCGCGTTGTTCACGCAATACGTCGTCGTACTGCAATAGTTGTTTACGTGCATCGAAGTTATTTCCTTCGACACGTTTTTGTGCCGACTCAACCGCCTTTGAAACGATTTTACTTTGAATTGGCTGTGAATCGTCCATACCTAAACGATCCATCATCGCCATCATATTTTCTGAACCGAAGCGACGCATCAGTTCATCTTCAAGCGACAAGTAAAATTGCGATACCCCCGGATCTCCTTGACGACCAGAACGACCGCGCAGCTGATTATCAATACGGCGGCTTTCGTGACGTTCTGTCCCGATGACCGCTAAACCGCCAAGCTCACGCACCCCTTCGCCAAGTTTAATGTCCGTTCCGCGTCCTGCCATGTTCGTCGCAATCGTTACCGCACCTTTTTGACCTGCTTGAGCGATAATTTCTGCCTCTTTCGCATGGTTTTTCGCATTTAATACGTTATGGCGAATGCCGCGCTTCGTTAACATGCTTGACAACAATTCAGACGTTTCAATCGACACCGTACCGACGAGGACAGGTTGTCCTTTCGCATGACGTTCCGCAATATCCTCGACAACTGCACGAAACTTTCCTTCCATCGTGCGATAAATTAAGTCTGGACGATCATCACGAATGACTGGTTTATTTGTCGGGATGACGACAACTTGCATATTGTAAATGTTGCGAAACTCTTCTTCTTCTGTTTTCGCTGTTCCCGTCATCCCCGCAAGCTTCTCGTACATACGGAAATAGTTTTGGAACGTAATCGTCGCAAGCGTCATCGATTCATTTTGAATCTCAAGCCCTTCTTTTGCTTCGATCGCTTGATGAAGCCCATCGCTATATCGGCGTCCGCGCATGAGGCGACCGGTAAACGGGTCAACGATGACGATTTTTCCGTCTTCAACGACATAATCGACGTCGCGCTGCATGACAACGTGCGCACGCAATGCTTGGTTAATATGATGGTTTAACGTCACATGTTTTAAATCGAATAAGTTATCGATTCCAAACGCGCGCTCTGCTTTGTTCATTCCTTCTTCCGTGAGCTGCACGCTTTTCGTTTTTTCATCGTACGTATAATCGACATCCCGTTTTAATGTGCGAACGAACGCATTCGCTTGAATGTACAATTTTGTAGACTTTTGCGCTGTACCTGAAATAATGAGCGGTGTACGCGCTTCATCAATTAAAATCGAGTCCACTTCGTCAATAATCGCATAATGAAGCGGACGTTGTACCATATGTTCTTTATATAACACCATGTTATCGCGCAAATAATCGAAACCGAATTCGTTATTCGTTCCGTACGTAATATCGGCGTTGTAAGCCGCTTGTTTTTCTTCGCGCGACATATTGCTTAAATTTAGTCCGACAGATAAGCCTAAAAACTGATACAATCTGCCCATTTCGTTCGCGTCGCGGCTAGCTAAGTACTCGTTTACCGTCACGACATGGACGCCTTTTCCTGTTAATGCATTTAAATAGACAGGCATCGTTGCGGTTAACGTTTTTCCTTCCCCAGTCTTCATTTCAGCGATGTTGCCTTCATGAAGCGCGATGCCTCCCATTAATTGCACTTTATACGGATACATGCCAAGCACGCGCTTTGCTGCTTCGCGAACAACCGCAAACGCTTCAACAAGCAAATCATCAAGCGTTTCTCCTTTTTCAAGACGAGCTTTAAATTGCTCTGTTTTTTGACGCAATTCGTCATCAGAAAGCTGCGCCATTTGCGGACCGAGCGCATCAATTTCATTCGCGATTTTTTCTAATCGCGCAATTTGTCGTTTATTCGGATCAAACACTTTTTTTAACATTCCAAGCATACAAAAACGCCCCTTGCTTATATAGTCGCTAATTACCATCATATCACTTACAAGAAAAGGTGACAACTCATACGGAAAAGGGGATGGGAAAAAAGAAAAAACCAGCTTCTTCGCTGGATTACACTTGCGATTGTAGTTGCTCGATAGAGGCTTCGACTCTGAGTAAGCGTTTGTTGAGGGCGTAAATTTCAAATCCTTTTTCGTCGATCTTTTTATAAATGTTTTGCAGTAATGTGCGCACATCGTCGGCTAGTTGAATTTCTAAACGTTGCACTGTTTCTTTTACGTCGCTTAGCTGTGTTTCAACATGCTCGAGACGTTTCTTGACATCGCACATCTCTTCCTCCAGGCGACTGATGCGCTCATTTGTTTCTTTCATTTCTTGTTCAAGCGCATCTAACCGACTTTCCATATTAGCAAACCGCTCGTCAATCTGCGCAAACCGTTTATCAATCTGGGCAAATCTTTCATCAATTTGCGCAAATCTTTCGTCGATCTGCGCAAAGCGCTCATCAATTTGCTTAAATCTCTCATCGATCTGGGCAAATCTTTCATCAATTTGCTTAAATCTCTCATCGATCTGGGCAAAGCGCTCATCAATTTGCGCAAATCTTTCGCGCACTTCTTGTTGAAATTGCAAAAAATGACTCTCAATACTCGTCAACTTCCCTAAAATTTCACGTAAGATTGCTTCCACCTTTTTTCACCCCCTTTCACATTATACCACCCTCTGTCTTATGTCGACAGAGGGCGGTAGGATTAGTTCGCTTCAATTAAGCCATATTTGCCGTCTTTTCGTTTGTAAACGACGTTTGTGCGGTTTGTTTCCGCATTAATAAAGACGTAAAAGTTATGGCCAAGCATATTCATTTGTAAAATCGCTTCTTCACTATCCATCGGTTTTAAGCTAAAACGCTTCGTACGTACAACTTCAAATTCTTCTTCCTCATGCTCTTCTGTTGCGACAGGAGCAGTTGTTGTAAGCGTCACACCGTTTACTTCTTTTTCACGCATTTTTCGATTCACTTTCGTTTTATGTTTACGAATTTGGCGTTCGAGTTTATCGACAACCAAATCGATTGCCGCATACATATCGTCGTGGCGCTCTTCCGCACGCAATACAATTTGTGGCATTGGGATCGTTACTTCAATTTTCGATTGTTTATCGTTATATACTTTTAAGTTAACGTGAACAGTAACTCCTTCCGTTGATTCAAAATAACGTTCTAACTTCCCAATTTTTTTCTCGACATATTCTCGAATCGCTTGTGTAACCTCGATGTTTTCTCCGCGAATGTTGTATTTCATACGCTGTTCCTCCTTTTATGAAAGGTTGATTACTTATTTCTACAATTCCCTACAAAACTCCTCCTCAATCGTCACATTTTTTGTGAAAAAATGATGAACAAAATGATGGATAATTATGCTATAATTTATAGATGATGAAAAAGCGTTCGTATTTTTCTGCTGAGGTGTGATCGCATGCGCAAAGTGCATATATTTGAAGCAAAAAGTGGCGATGTGCTCGCCGTCGATATTTACGGACCGAACGGTGCCGTTTTGCTTGCTAAAGGAGTCAAACTGACCGACTCATACATTCGCGGATTGCGCGAAAACGGCATTCGTCATATTTATATTCACGACATTTTTACATTTGACATTGAGGAAAAGCCAACGATTAGCCCGGTTGTACGACAACAAGCCGTAAAAAAAGTGTACGAAACGATGACGGAACTCATCGAAGAACAAAAAGCTGTTCAACGCGTATCTTCGCTAGATCTCGGGCAAGAATATCAAAAAATATTTAAAGAAATTTTAGACTACTTATTGAGCAGGGAAAACTTGCTCATTAACTTATCCGACCTTGTTATTTCAAAGGGATATTTTTTTCATCACTCGGTCAACGTCGCAACGATCGCAGGTGTCATCGGATTAGCGAAAGGTTATTCCTCGCAACAATTGCTCGATTTAGGTGTTGGGGCGCTTTTATTTGATATCGGCATGACGCAAATTCCGAGTGCACTTTGGGCGAAAAAAGGGCCTCTTAGCCCTGAGGAACGCCGAATTATATCACATCATACGGAATTTGGATTTGAACTATTGAAAAAGCAAAATAATATTTCACCATCTTCCGCTTACTGTGCCTTACAACATCATGAACGTTTTGACGGGAGCGGTTACCCGCACAAAGCAGCCGGCAAATACATTCACGAATTCGCGCGCATTATTGCGATCGCAGACGTGTTCGATGCGCTCACTTCACCGCGCGATCATCGCCAACAACATTCGCCACACGAAGCGGCCGAATATTTATGCGCAGCTGGCAACACGCTGTTTGATTACGAGCTCATTAAAACGTTTTTAAAATACGTCGCCATTTACCCGCTTGGCACAAACATTGTACTCAACACAGGATACCGAGGCGTCGTCTCAAACATTTTCCCAGAATATCCGCTTCGTCCTGTCGTTCGTATTTTACAAAACCCAAACGGTGAAACGCTAAAATCACCATTTGAAATCGACTTGCGAAAAGAAGTAAACGTCACCATTGTAGAAGCATTTTAAACAGCACCCGTTTTTGTGAATATGTTAATATATGACAAAGAGGAGAGCTGTCTGCCCTCCTCTTCTTATTGTTCAACATATGGACGAAGATGTTGCATCATGCTTACTTTCCACGCTTCAAACGCTGGCGCTACATATTTTTCAACAATTTGCTTCTTTGCGTTTGGATCGTGTAGTTTTCCGTCTAATTTCCACGCCTCTTCTACGACGGCGGAAAATCGTTGTAGCTCATTCAATAGTGCGACATCATCAGCGAAAAAATGTGCAAGCGATCGCTCATTTGTCTGTTCAATTTGACCGAACGCTGTAAAAATATCCGCAAGCACAACATCCCCTTGCGTACGCCCATAATTGGAAAAACTTTCAATTACGTAATGAAATCCTTCTTCAATTGTGTCCAATAGCGCTGCATAGTGACGAACGACCGTCAATTGTTCTGGAGTTAACTGAGTCATCATGATACCTACCTTCTTTTATCGTAAAACATGCCGTCGCTCGCTAACGAATCGTACAAGTCGTCATAACGATCGACCGCTTCTCTTGTTTGTTTAATTTGCTTTAAGTCTTGCTGGATTTGTTGTTTAAATTGCCGAAGAAGATTGTTTGTCTCACGATCTAACGCAAGCAACTGTTTCCCCATTTTCTTTTCTTCTTCCGTTAACGTTGCAGGCAGTTGCTTGAGAAGCTGTTCCCGCTTCTCAAGCATTTCCTCGATTTGTTCAATCACCGCATCACGTTTTTCTTTTTCAATCGGCTCGCGAAGCAATTCAACCATTGCCTTTGTTATGCCCAAAAGCTCCGAAACAACGCTCATTACACGTGACCGCCTTGCGCGTATTGACGTTGACGATTTAGTTGAATCACTTGCTTCCACGTATCACGGAACTCTTTGACATATCCTTCAACTTCTTCTAAAATCGCGATGTCGCTTTTAATATTTGCTTCAACTAAACGACGATACATATAGTCATACATCGTCATCATCGATTTGGCTACTTCATATTCCATATTGAGCGTCACCATCAACTCTTGAATAATTTTTTGCGCTTTTAATAAATTTGTATTGCGCGCTTCAATATCTTTCTCTTCGATCGCTTTCTTCGCTTGCGCAATAAACTTTAGGCAACCGTTATAAAGCATAAGCGTCAATTCCCCCGGTGACGCTGTTTGCACCGCATTTGTTTGATATGATTGATATGGGTTCATCTTTCAACCTCCTAATTATTGTGCTCCACCGCCAAAGGCATTCATGAGATACATACTTTGCGAGTTTGCACGTTGCACTGCTTTTTCCATCGCGGAAAACTGCTTCCAGTAGCGATCTTCTACTCGTTTTAGCCGATCTTCGGCCGCACTAATGCGCGTATCAATGTCAATAATACTTTTTCCAATGATATACTGATTCGTAGCTTTTAACGTATTTCCTGCTTTATCTTCAATACTTTTGATCGTCTTTTTAATTTCATCGCGAAGTTGGCGGACAATCCCTTTCGCATTTCCTTCACCGTTGTTGCTAAATAGACGATAAATCGCATCTGGATTTTCTTCAATTTTTTGTCTTAGTTTCGCTTCGTCAATAATTAACTTTCCGCCTTCTAAATAGTTTGGCGTCGTTGTAATGCCAATTTGTGCAAGTTGAGAAAATCCGTCCGCCACTCCATCCACTTTTCGATAAAGTGCTTGGCGCATGCTAGAGAGGGCGTTTGACAAAATCGAATCACCGCGCAAAATGCCGCTTTTCGCTTTTTCCTCCCACTTTTCCGCCTGCTTTTCCGTCAACTTCTCGCGCTGTTCATCTGTAAGCGGCTGATAATCGCGATAACGCGTTTCTTTTAGCTTCTTATTGATTTCATCGATCGTTTCATTATATTTATCAACGAATGATTTAATCGAATTAAAAATCGCATCGGTGTTTGTTGAAGATGTAATCGTCACCGTGCCTGCATGCGTATTTTTCAATGTATATGTCATGCCGTTAATTGTAAATGTGTTCGATGTGCGTTCTGTTTGAAGACCGTTAATTGTAAATTTGGCGTTTTGACCTGTTCCCGCGTCTTGTTGTAAAAACGTTTTCGTGATTACATTTAATGGATCGCTTGCATCAACCTGTATATCTAGGTTAAATCCTAATTTAGTGAAAAGCTCCGCACCACTTGTAACTTCAATAGAAGATCCACTGCCCGTTTGATTTTTAGTAATGACCATTTTCTGTGTAAAATCATCATAAAACGCACGAACGCCTAATTTAGTATCTTGATTCAATTTTGAAATCAACGTACTCAATGTTTCCTTACTTGGGTCAAGTGAGATAGTAACCGTTTCTTCAACACTGCTACCTGGATTTTTTACTTTAAACTGTAAAGAAGTTGGCATTACCTCTGTACCTAAAAATAATGTGCTCAACTGGTCATTCGCACTTATATTAATCGTATTTTGAGACGTCCATCTTGCCGCTGTCGCAAGTTGTGTAATATTGCTAATTTCTACCGTTTGGTTCGCAGCAGACGGAGTCCCAGTTGCTGTCACAACGTTTTCATTCGAACTCGTCACTTTTTTCTGCAAAAACGTGCTTTGGCGCATCACGCCGTCGAAAATATGTTTATCTAATGCGTCTAGTAAACGATTCATATCGCGATATGCATCGCGTTGCCACTCAAGTAATTGCTTTTTTTGTTTTAATTTATCAATTGGCGCACGCTCCACTTTCATTAAATCGCCAACGATTTTGTCGATGTCCATACCGCTTGCCAATCCACCTATACGCATCATGCTCATATGTGTCACCTCCTAAATTTTTCGATCAACAATTAAACCGACAAATTTCATCATCGCTGCATACATATCTAACAGCTTTTTCGGTGGAATTTCGCGCACGACTTCTTTCGTTCGTTCATCAATAAGCTGGACGTAATACTCTTTTAAATCTTCATGCACGTTAAACTTTAACGACGTATGGCTCGGTTGTAAAAATTCGTTCATTCCCTTGACGATTTCTTCAAGTTTTTCTTTTGAAATACGATCTTCTTCTTGTTTTGCGTTTAGTTGTTGTAAAGTGGTTTGCTCTTGTTTCGGTTGTTCTGCTGGGCGTTCTGTCGTTTTTTCGCTCACCGTTTTTTCATACATATATGTGGAAGAAAGAGAAGAAGAAATTCGTTCAATCATCACCGTTCGCTCCTTTGCATATACGTTCCTACTGTTTATATCGGATGGAAGAAGGGAAATTTGAAGGGGGAAAAGAAAAAACCTCTCGTTCGTTAGAGAGGCTAAATACACTAAAAATCCATCAACATGGTTACTACTGTCTCAATACCTTTAATCGCTCACTCGCCTTTTCATATCCTTCGTGTGCTGATTGTTTGTAAAAATGGATCGCTTTCCCCATTTGTCCTGTCACTTCGTAAAAAACGCCAAGGTTATAAGCCGCTAAAAAGCTACCTGTTCCGCGGACACGATCGTATTTATCCGTCTCACCAATTTCTAAACAGCGAATGAAAGATCGCTCGATGGACGAAAATACATACGCGTATCGCTCCATATTGTAAAACATCGCATCCATATAAAATAACCCGCATACGAAATGAAAATCAGGGGAATCATGTAGCCTTTTTTGTTCCTGTGCAATGACCTGTAATCCTTTTTCGAACGAACGATTCGCGATCAATGTATATAAATAATCAATGACTAAACTATGACGATACCATGCCCCAAGCGGTACAAGGCGATAACTTTCCTCAAAATATTTTTCCGCAACGTTGAATTGCATCAATAACTTATATTGTTTACCAACTTGGTATAAAACATAATCATCTGTCGGATGTTGACTTAGTTCTTCCAACAGTAGCTGTAAATTGCGTTCCGTTTTATTTGTGTAAACATATCCATCATGATACACTTCCACATCAACATTTTTGCGCGGAAAAGGTGAATCGACTTGTTCGTGAATTTTCCCAACATATGTGACACCTTTAGGGAGAAGGCGCGATAAGTAACTCTGTGCATATCTTTTCTCCCCATTTTGCACAAATTCATCTATTCGCTTAATTCGCCCAATCGTTCTCTCATTCGTTTCAATAAAATGTCGAATGATATGTTTACAGTCATTTACAATATACTCATCTGCATCTAACACGAGATTCCAATCACACGTCGATTGCATAAGCGCATAGTTGCGTGCTGCTGAAAAATCATTTACCCATTCAAAATGAAACACGTTTGCACCAAATGAACAAGCGATATCTTTTGTCCCATCAGTAGAGCCTGTATCAACAATAATAACATCATCAACGATATGTTGAACGCTTTGTAAGCAGCGGGCTAAATGTTTTTCTTCATTTTTTACAATCATCACTAGAGCTAATGTTTTCAATATTTCACCTCATTGAACTGTTTTCGTTTCCGAAAAATATGAGATCAACTATTTATAAGTACAGTCATGAAGCTCATACTATTTATATCATTTGCACGCAGTATATCTAATACTGTCTTTAAATATTGCTTATTGTGTTCAATTGTTTTAGAAAAGGATTGAATCAACATCACCACCAATTGCTCATTGAGCCCTCGATGGAAACGAGCAATTCCAATCAAATGTAACCTAATTAACGTATAATGAACAACAATCATGACATAACTATCAAATACATCTTCTTTGTCAATTGGAAATAAATTTTTAAACACGTAATTGACCAAATAGTTTTCTAACATATAGCCTTTTTCTTTCATAAATGGCTCATAATACTTCGTAATCCCCTCTTCATAACACTCTGCCATTCGCTCAATGTTATCACTGCCACCAAATCCTTGAATCATTTGTTCTAAATATTGTACATATTTATTGTTTTGAAGCCCCATCTTTTTTCTAATTTCGATAAGCTGTTGACAAATAGAAAGTTGAATACCTAGCTTTTTAGGAAGGGTAGCTATATGCTGTTTGACGAATAAGTCATCCAACATTTGATAAGTATATTGACAAATTTGTTCAAACATAACGTCAATATGATCCTTGTTTTCACTAATTTTTTTCAAAAACATTCCTAATACGATGAGACGTTCCTCCAAAGAAAGTCTTCTATCTTGTAAAATTTGAATACATAGGACACGAATCGGCCAAAAATATTTTCTTACCCCTTTTTCATTATTTAAATGAAGTGCAGAGTGATAAGCAGCTTTTTTTTCTACTTCTCCTTCTATTTCATCGAACTCAATTCCATTTGGATTTAGCAACACCAATCGTGCAATTTCAGGACAAGATAATGTACCACTTTTCTCCACTACATCGTTAACTAAATTAAATGTGCGTGGATAAATGGCACATGTGGAGCATAAAAAGTCCTCTCCCAACTCTTCATGTATACGACAAAGCTTCTCTTCTGAGAGAAATGGGCATGCACCACTCTCGTTCATTCGAATGTTTGCATAATCAAATTTTGATGTGTTATTTTTATTTCTTTTGATCACTTGTTCATTTTCAGCAAACAAACGATGAGTTGTCTTTTTATATTTTTTATATGTGTCTCGATCAATCCATACATTCCAACCTACGCAACACGTATCCTCACATTCCCCACCAATACATCGAAACGAATGCATATACTGCGGAACTAACATTTTTGCCGTTCGCTTTTTGTTCACATGAAACACTCCTAACAGACGTATTAAGAAATTGACTTCTACTCATAATATCGGCAAAAAAGCAAAAACATAAAGTATTTATTGCTCTTCTGAACAAAGGGGAACGTGTAAAAAAATAAATTACGATTATTACGGTAAGTGATGGCGATTTTCGACTACGTCTATCAAATAGAAAAAGAGACCTTAGCAAACCTAAGGTCTCTTTTTGCTTTATTAACGGAGCAATTGTAATACTCCTTGTGGTTGTTGGTTGGCTTGCCATGCCGCAACGTCTTTCGATCGTTGTGTAGACTATCTCTTCACCTTTCTAGCCATTTGGCTAGCGAAGGGCTGGGCACTTCGGGAATTTCCCTACAGACTTCATCACCATAGCCCTCGCCTTAGGTGGTATGTCCTAGTCGTTGAACCTTCTCCAGAGTTTCCTCACAGGAGCTTGGCTGCTGATTGCCCATTGTTCCATCTTTCCTTTTTTCACGCCGTCACGCCTGCCGTTTCCAGCTTCGTTGTGGCAAGGAAAGCTTTAGGGCTTCCCAGCAATTCACCCAGTCATCCTCTTAGCCGTTTCCAGCTAAGACGCCCTTCCAATCAAATTACCGAAGGAGTTGCAATACGCCTTGTGGCATTTGATTGGATTGAGCCAACATTGCTTGTGCTGCTTGAGAAAGAATGTTGTTTTTCGTAAACTCCATCATTTCTTTCGCCATATCTACGTCGCGAATACGTGATTCCGCAGCTGTTAAGTTTTCTGCTGCATTGTCAAGATTCGCAATCGTATGCTCTAGGCGGTTTTGCATTGCTCCTAAGTACGAACGACCTTCAGAAACAGTCTTAATCAAATCATCTAACTTGCTAATAGCGCCGGCCGCTCCACTTTGAGTACTAATATCTTCACCTTGAGCATCACTAACGATATCACTCAAGTCAATTCCCTTAGTTGTCAAATCTAGTTCGATGGTATCATCTTTATTGGCTCCCACCTGTAGCACAAGCTTACCACTAGAGTTTACATTGCTTCCCGAAGCACCTTGGAACAATTCTTGTGTGTTGAATGTCGTCTTATCTTTAATTCTTTCTAGCTCTTTTCCAAGTTGTTCAAACTCATCTTGAAGAGCTTCCCGATCTTGTGAAACGTTCGTGTCGTTTGAAGATTGAACAGCTAACTCGCGCATACGCTGTAAAATAGCATGTACTTCTTGTAAACCGCCTTCAGCTGTTTGAATTAACGAGATACCGTCTTGTGCGTTTCGAGATGCTTGCTCTAAGCCGCGAATTTGGCTACGCATTTTTTCAGAAATCGCAAGACCTGCTGCGTCGTCGCCTGCACGGTTAATACGAAGACCAGAAGACAATTTCTCCATGTTTTTTGCTGTAGCGCTTTGCCCGATTGTTAATTGACGATGCGTATTTAACGCCGCGATGTTGTGGTTAATTCTCATTTTATATTCCTCCTTGAATTTGTTTTCCCACATCCGTGTGGTTTTTAGTTAGCAAGAATGAAGTCGGCCGCCCTTCTTTCTTGCTCTCACATTTATTATCGGTTGTTTTTTTCAAAGTTTAATAGGTTGCGAAAAAAATTTTATACTTTAATGTCAAGAAATTGTGAAAACGGCGATGGTTGTTGTATTTCTTTGACGATGCGAGCAGGGTCGTCTTTATGTTTGTTAATGATTTCGTTTAATGCTTGTTCGGCGATCGCTTTGTTGTCTTGAACGATGCGAGCGATGACGCCAGGGACTTGAACACCGCCGATGCTAACGCTCATTTTCTTCCCCTCCTTTCTTTAATCGATGAGATAGCTGTTGAAGCGAAGTCATGGAGGCGAGTGATGCTGCGTTGTTTTCTTGTTGGATGGCGAGATATATTTCTTTTCGATGCACGTCAATATGTTTCGGTGCACGAATGCCAAGTTTCACTTGATCGCCGTCGATGGCGAGAACGACGACTTCAATGTCATCGCCAATTTGGATCGCTTCTTTTAATTTGCGCGTTAACACAAGCATGTTCTCGCCCCCTTATTTCGCTTCAACCGTTTCTGGAAACAAGCGATGTTTCGTTTTATACGGTGTATTTGTTAAAATGACTTGCTTGCCGATTCGTTCGTGGACGTTAATGACGATAGGTGCTTGTAAGTTTGCCGTCGTGTTTGTAAACGGTTCGGCGACCGTTAAAATGACGTATAGCGCGACATCGTTTTCTGCTTGAATGTTTAGTTGTTCGCACGTCGCATCATCGAGTTCAACTTCGTACGTTGGAAAATAAGAAAACGGCTCGATCATGACAAACGCTACGTCTTTATTTTGTACCGATTGTAAAATTGTAAATGGTGAGTCATGAATCGGCAGCAATGCAAACTGCTTTTCATGTTCAAAACCCGGTAGCCCGTTTTCAAATGAAACGATCGCCATGTCAGACAGCTCGATCGTTCCGTGATATTTCGTTTCGATGTTCATCTTCATCCCTCATTTATACGCTCACATCGATGCGCAAGTTGTTATGACGTGCTAAATCGATATGCACGACGTTCGGTTTATAGTCGATTTGTACAGGGCGCGGTTCGATATGAATGCGCGCTCCTGACGTTTGCCAATTCATCTCGATGCGCCCTTGTTCGAAGCCGATTTTTACGCTAAATGGGCGTGGAATTAGCCCAACGTTATAGTCGAAAGGTGGGCGCTCGCTGTTCGCTTGCGCTTGCATCGCAAGCACGTCGCCACCTTGTTCAATGCGCATTAATTCATCGCCTTGCATCGCTGTCGTTTCTAAATATGATAACCAGCTCGCATAACCGTCTTGCGCTGCTTCTTCAATGCGGCGAAAAATATGTTTTAAATCGACATCGGCACGCGCTTCCGTTTGATCGATCGTTAAGCGCGGAGGCGTCGTTTTCATTTCCAGCTGCGGTTTCGGTTGTTCAATCGACAGCTCGGCTTGTTGTTGGCGCATATGCATATATCCGCGCTCAATCGTGATCGATAATTGCGGAAATGTCGCTTGCATCGTTAGCTGCGGGATTTTCATTTCAACTCATCCCCTTAACGTAAAAAATCAACGAGCGTCGGCTGAATGATGCGCGCACCGACAGAAAGCGCAGCGCGATGAACGCTTTCTTGCGACTTTAATTCGGTAATAATTTTTTCAATGTCCGCATCTTCGTTATCTGAAATCATTCGTTTCGCGATCAGTTGTTGTTCAGAAAGACGTTGTTCAACAAGTTCTAGACGGTTGACGCGCGCCCCTAATTCTGCCCGTTCGGCAAGGACGTCGTTTATATGTCCGTCTAATTGAGAAAGCAAATTGTCTAAATTCCCTGTTGGATTGGCTAATTCGTTTTCAATTTGCTGCAACGTATTAAACAATCCTTGGTTAAATACATTATTAGGCGTGACGTTAATTTTTAGTTTTACTCCCTTGGCGACTTCGACCATAAAATCATCGTTGTTGTTGTTAACCGTCGGTGGGGTGCCGTCTGTCACAGGCGCTTGTTCAATTTTTGTGCCGTTAAAAATATATTTCCCTGCTACTTTCGTGTTGGCGACTTGTACTAAGTCTTTTTTCAACTGCTCAATTTCCCGCGCGATCGCTTGACGGTCTTCTGGACCGAGCGTGCCGTTTTTCGCTTGTACGACAAGCTCACGAGCGCGTTGCAATACACTTGTTGTATGACCTAACGCTGATTCCGAATTTTCCATCCACGTGTACGCTTCAGAAAGGTTGCGTTGAAACTGCTCGATTTCTGTTAAGCTCGTACGATAATGCATCCCTTTCATCGCCACGACCGGATCTTCGGATGGGCGATGAATTTTTTTCCCTGTCGCCAATTGTTGTTGATACGTACCGAGTTTATCGTAACTTTTACTTACGTTACGAAGCGTATTATTCGCAAGCATCATTTGTGTTACACGCATTTACTGTTCACCTACCTTCCGACAATCCCCATATTGTTAATAATTTTATCTAGCATTTGATCGATCATTGTAATCATGCGCGCGGAGGCGTTATATGCATGTTGAAATTTCATCATATTCATCATTTCTTCATCAAGCGATACGGAGCTAACTGCCATGCGTCGTTCATCAACCGATTGGCGAAGCACTTCGCTATTTTGCGATAACCGTTTCGCCTCTTGCGCATTCACCGCCATTTGCCCGATTAAACTTTCATAAAAGTTTTGGATCGTTGTTGTGTTTCCTGCGATATTCATCATTCCGTTTTTTACTTCGGCTAACGCTTGCGCATTGCTTCCGTCACCAATTTGTCCTGATGCTGATGCGGCAATATTGTCAAGTGAATCTTTAATGATTTGTGCGATATCTAACGTTCCAGCTGGATCAGCTGGGTCATAGGTGAAAAATGGCTTAGTGGATGGAGAAGTCGCATTATTTTTTATTTCCGCCACACTCCATCCATTAGAATGCACCGTATTAAACTGATCAGCAAATGCTTTTGCCATGGCATTTAAATCTCCTAGCATTTCGGGATATAACCCTCTCGTCGTTGTACCTCCGTCTTCGCTGTAACCATAAGAATAAAGAAGAGCTCCTACTTTTCCGTTTTCTTTTAAGCGCTCAAATGTTGAAAATGATGCATCGCCAAGAGAAAAGCTAACAATTGGCCCCGTCTTAGCTACGTTATCTTGATATGTCACTTGAAATTCATTGACTTTCCCAAGTCGTCCATCAACAAGCGTGCCGATGACTGTGCTACCAGTTCGATCCACTAACTCTACCGTAAAACGTCCTTCCGCAATTTTTAATGCACTTCCGCCACTTGGCACAGGAGTTACTTTAACGTTCACATATTGCGACAACTCATCTAACAGCCGATTTCGTTCATCATATAAATCGTTCGGCAAATAACCATGCACTTCGACTTCGCTAATTTGTTTGTTTAAGTCATTTAACTGACGCGCCAATGAATTTACAGCTTTCACTGTTACGTCAAGCTCATTTTTTATATCATCACGAATCGACTTTAACGAGCTTGATAAGTAATGAAACGTTTCAGCGACCGCCATGCCGCGCTGACGGACGACGGAGCGCGCACCTGAGTTTGACGGATTGACGGCTAAATCTTGAAGCGACTGCCAAAAACGGTCAAGCGTCTTCGCAAGCCCTTCGTCTGACGGCTCGTTCATAATTTCTTCCATTTTATACAACGCTTCTGCGCGCGTATTCCAATAGCCGTATTTCATATTTTCGCCACGATATTGGACGTCTAAAAATTCTTCGCGCATTCGTTGCACGGTGCCGCCTTCCACACCTGTTCCCATTTGCCCTGGCACGACAGGACGGTTTTTCGACGCAAACGGATATGGCGGCGTTTGTTCAAAGTTTACCCGTTGGCGCGAGTAACCTGGCGTGTTGGCGTTTGCGATATTATGCCCCGTAACGTATAGCGCTTGTTGTTGGGCGGTCATCCCGCGCCGTACCGTTTCTAATCCATGAAATGTTGAAAGCACAAAAAAACCCCCTTACGTTTTTGCTTCAAACGACGACCGTGGCGGCAATTCATCCGTTCGCTTCGGGTCATACGTCACATCTTGTTCGTTCGGTATCATGAGATCAAGGGTAAAATGAATGAACTGAAGCGACTGTTGCAATAGTTGCATATTGAGCTCGTTTTGCTCTTTCAACCGTGCGATTGTTTCGCTTAAATCGCTTGCTAAGTGGAGAAGCTTTGTACGTTCCGTTTCTTCCAACTGTTCTGCGTAACAACGAACCGTTCGCTCTTCTTCAGGTAAATGTGAAAGAAGGCTCATTCGTTCGCTCTCGAGCTGGCGAATGGCCATGACATATTTTTGTTCTTTCGCCATCATTTGTTGCAACGCATGAATGTCGCCTTTTTTAATCGCTTCTGTTTTTTGTTGTGCCAGCTGCAACAGTCCACGGTGAAATGTCAGCAGCTTTTCCATAAGATCGATCATGTTCATTCGCTCCGTCATCGTTTATAATAGCGCAATACGCTTTCTGCAATGGCTCGTGCATCAATGGTGTACGTGCCTGCTTGCACTTCTGCTTTTAACCGCTCCACTTTTTCTAACCGTTCCGAAGAAAATTTCGCCGCTTCTTGCAATTCTTTCGCCGCGCTTGAAATTTCGACTTGATCCGTTTTTTTCGTCGCTTTTGTTGGCTTTTCAACGCGCGACGTCCGTTCATACGGATTGACGCTCATCGGCTGAATACGATTAATTTTCATCATCCCACCTCGCTTTTCCCGTTCTTCTTTCCTTATGATTATTATCGGCTAAAAGAAAAAAATGTTTAGTCGTCTCTCTCTGTAAAATATGTCGTTTGACGCTTCGCTTGTTTTTGTCGTTCCTCTTCTCGTTGAATTTTCGTCATTTCTTTCTGGATACCACCAATGCACTTTGAACATAGTCGCCCTTCACGTATCGTTGCTCCACACTTTTCGCACGGATAACCGAGGTTCGGAAAATGAACGAGCTGCAGGCGTCCTTTTTTAATCCATTTAACAATTAACGCTTCTTCTACTCCTGTGGCATCCACTACTTGTGGCATCGTTGCTGTTCGATTTTCCCGTTTTCGAATAAATGCGTACACTTTTTCAAACAATTTTTCTTCTTCTTTATAACATGCCTCGCACACATCTCGAAATTGCGTCTTCACAAACAAACTTCCACATTTTGGACAGTTATCTAACATGCTTTCCCCTCCCTTATGTGTAAATATTAATAATCAATCCTTGAATTTCACCGACGAGTCCAAGCAAATCAAGTCCCTTTTTTTCTTTTTCCAACACCGCATTTGTCAGCTCGACTAACTTTTGATCGACTTCTTTCACAAGCTTATAAATTTTCGTCCGTCCCCCGCGACTAAATCCGCGCTGTTCCTCGAGCTGCAAACTATTTTTCACTGCATCGTCTAAAAATTGCTTCACAAGCTTTTTATATTTTTTTAAATCTTCTACCGTTTGCGACTCAGCTAACCTTTTCCCTTGCGCTTCAATTTCTTGCGCCATCGTTTGAAAACGTTCAAATAACACGTCGCTTTTTTTCTTATGCATCACTTCCGTAAACGACACCGATTCCATCGGCGCATCGTCTTTTTTTTCGACACGATTCAACGACGCCCGCGATACTTTTTGCACTTCCATCATCGTTCACACCTTTTTTCTTTTTATTATGCCACACGTACAAAAAAAGGGCGAGGTCGCATCGACCTACCCTTTTTACCCATTAGCTTTTTAACAATTGCAAAATTCCTTGTGGGAGCTGATTTGATTGCGCGAGCATCGCCTGTGCTGCTTGGTTTAAAATGTTGTTTTTCGTAAAGTTCGTCATCTCCATCGCCATATCTGTATCGCGAATGCGTGACTCCGCAGACGTTAAATTTTCATGCGCTGTTTTTAAGTTGTTGATTGCATGCTCAAAACGGTTTTGGTAAGCGCCAAGGTTGCCACGTTCTGTGGAAACTATATTAATCGCATCATCAATCGTTGTAATAGAACTCGATGCTCCAGCTGCAGTAGAAACATCTAAACCGCTAACATCTAACAGTGATGATGTCATACCTGCTATACTTATTTCTACTTCCTCTCCTTCATTTGCACCAATCTGGAATTTAACATTAATAAAACTATTATCCAGCAATGGCGTGCCATTAAATGTTGTTTTATTCGCAATGCGATCAATCTCTTCAATTAATTGCTCAACTTCATTTTGAATATGTCCACGATCATCATCTGTATTTGTACCATTTGCCGCTTGCACTGCTAATTCACGCATACGTTGAAGAATGCTGTGAATCGAGTTGAGCGCCCCCTCCGCTGTTTGAATAAGCGAAATGGCATCTAATGCGTTGCGTTCTGCAACTTCTAATCCGCGAATTTGCGAGCGCATTTTTTCAGAAATGGCTAATCCTGCGGCATCGTCTGCGGCACGGTTAATGCGTAAACCAGAAGAAAGTTTTTCTAAGTTTTTCGCTGTATTCGATTGGTTGACCGCTAAGTTACGATAAGCGTTTAATGCTTGAATGTTATGGTTAATTCTCATTTTTGCCTCTCCTTTACTCCGTCATAATAAATTGTTCATATGTCGCTGCTTTTTTCGCCGCGACGTTTGTTGTCGGCTGTTTTTTCAGCGCCTCGTTCCACGCTGTCGCAATTTCTTTAGAAATCGTTAACACTTCTTGCATCATAACCACGTCTTTTTTCATATTGGCATCAATAAGACGCTCAGCCATATAGTTGTATAGCGCATCTAATTGATGGGCAATAATGCCTGCATCATACTTTAACCCGACGCCAAGACGACGTAAAATGTCGTTCGCTTTTTGCAATCGTTTGTTGGCGTGGACATAGTCACCTTTTTTTGTGCTTACGATCGCTTCTTCTACACTTTCAATTAGCCCTTCGTAAAGTAGCGCTGTTAATTGTTGCGGCGTTTTTTTATATACCGCTTCTTCCGTTAAAAATTCCACGCGCTCACTCTCCTTTTGTCGTTCACCTACTTTATTTATCGTCACGATTTTTCAATGTTTAATAGTTTCGTTCCATTTTTTCAATTAAAATTAAAATTTCTGCGATGACTGCGTATAGTTGGGGCGGAATTGTATCGCCAAGGTCAAGATCAAGCAAATGTTGTACGAGCGCGGCGTCTTGTTCCACAGGTACTCCGTTTTGTTTGGCGAGTTCGATAATTTTTTCTGCCACATAACCGCGCCCGTGGGCGACGACGGTCGGTGCTTTATCTCCTTCTTCATAGCGAATGACCGCCGCCGACGGACCGTTTATTTCCCGTTTTCGTTTTTGGTTAAAGTACATCATATTGTAAAATCATATCCTTTCTCCGTCCATGTTGCCCGTTTCGGCTCATTCGTTTTTTCTTCTTTTTTCTCAAACGTCGTAAATTGTACGTGACCGACGCGGTAGCCGATGTCTTCCAACCTTTTTGTCGCCGTTTCGATGAGCGGACGCATGCGCTCTGCAAAATCTTCGCGATCGTTACGAAACGTCACAGAAATTGTTCGTTCGTTCGCACTTAACAGCACGCCGACATCGCCGAGCTTTTTCGTTTCAAGTAAAAAGTATAAGCTGCAGTTTTCCCAATCGACTCGTTTTCCGTCGTTTCGGGCATTGACATATACTTTCACATCTTTTACTTCCTTTTGTAGCAACAACGGGATCGTAAAAAAGAGCGTTTGCATCGCACTTCCTTGATCGTTTTTATTCAGCAGCTGTTGCCCGGTCATATTCGTCAACGCTTGTTCTGCTTGTTTCGCTGCTTCTCCACCTGTCTGTGCTAATTTCATTAAGAGTCCTTTCATCGTATCTTCCGTTTGTTCGCTTTCACCGTTAAACACGAGTGCATTCGCCATATCGGTTTCATGCATCAAGCCGAGGCGACGAATCGTTTGCAGCATATGACGCGCGGACGGCTCCGGTTGGACAACATCGTTCCATTGCGCGAGTAATGCTTGTTCTGGCGCTTGTTGTTTAAGAGACTGAGCGTCGACAAAATGCTTCACTTTCACATCGGACGGCTTAAATTGCATTTGTTCAAGCGTACTTTTTACTTGTTTTACGATTTTTTGCGCTTCTGTCATTTGCCCTTTCTCTAACAGCTTTTTCGCTTCTGCTAATTGCGAACTTGCTTGCAGTAATTTTTTCTCCATCGTCATATCGGCAAACAACATCGCATCGCTTTTTAAAATCGTTTGGTCGAGCTGTTTAATCGTCGTTTCTAGCAATTGTTTTGCTTGCGGTCGCGCCGCTTGCTTGTATTGAGTAATGAGATGATCAATCGCCTCTAAATTGCGCATCATATCACGCTTCGTTTGTTGGAACTGTTTCGTCGCTTCTGCCATCCGTTTCGTGACGGTTTGCACGATAATATCTTTTGATTGCAAGCCGAGCGCAGCTAACGATTCGTACGCCGCATCATCAGCTGTTGAGGTATTGTTTGGCAACAACGTCTGTTCAACTTGTTGAAGCGCTTGAACGACCGTTTGTCTTGCGGCCATTTCTCGCCCGTTTTCTGCAAGCTCATCAGCACGAGCAAACGCTTCATGAAGTGACGGTTCCATATGTTGAGCGAGTTGCGCACGCGCCACGTTTAGCGCTTCTTTCACATTTGGCTCCTTTTGTATCGTTTTCATCGCTTGAGCGATAGCAACACGTACATCATTCGTTACACGTTTTCCACTTTCTGTTATTACAAGGGCTGTGAATAGCTGTTGGCGTTGTTTGTCGAGCATTTGTGTAACTTGCTGAAGCGTTTGCGCCATATTTGGTTGTTTAGCAAGTGTCGCATCACCTTGAAGCTCACGAACCGCTTCTGCCAACGTCATTGTTTGTTGTTCAAGGCGATCGGCAATCATATTTGCACGATGGACATATTCAGGCACGAGCTGTTGTTCGATGGCACGTAACGTTTGCACGAGCTTTTGCTGTGCCTCTGCACCACGACCAACTGCTTCAAATAATTTTGCTTGATTTAATGCTTGAATGACTTTCTCTGCTTCGTTCGCTGGTAACGTACGAGCGACTTCTCTCACTTGCGGCTCGATTGCTCTCACATTTGGGGCACTTTCTGCTTGTTTCCGTACTTCAGCGACCTGCTTTAACTGTGTTTCTTTTGCCTCCAACGCCGTGGTTGGCGCATTCGTTCGGATCACTTCTTTCGCTGTCCGCACGACATCCGCAACCGCTTCTTCTTCCACCGTACGTAACGCCTGCACGAACTGCTGACGGGCTTCCACACTTCGTCCAGCCGTCTCCCGCTGTTTCCCCTGTGCGAG
>OFGS01000090.1_pt1 | contig 25242 bp, 24 predicted proteins | sample 1521851 | NCBI WGS metagenome assembly OFGS01 (sample SAMEA3142070, study PRJEB24117) | hot springs metagenome
GAATAATGGAAAAGGTGTGTCGTATCATGGTATTGTATAATCTTTTTCTACAAATGATGGGGCGAGGGGTGTAAGTCAATGTTGAAAATCCAAGAAATTCGCGAATTAATCCGATTAGTAAATGAGTCAAACATTGTCGAGTTCGTCTATGAACATGATGGCTCAAAGATTAAAATGAAAAAAGCTGGAGCAACTGAACAAGTTGTTGTTGCTGCACCAAAAGTAGACGTGCCACAAACAGCTGTCGTTCAACAACAACCAGTGGCACCGGCTGTTGAAAAGGTAGAAGTAAAAGAGGAAGTAAAGCCAGAAAAACAAGTTGTTCAAGCAGAAAACTTACATACAATTACATCACCGATGGTTGGTACGTTTTATGCGGCTCCATCGCCAGATGCTGCACCGTACGTAAAAGTTGGTGATAAAGTGAAAAAAGATACAATTGTATGTATTGTTGAAGCGATGAAGTTGTTTAATGAAATTGAAGCGGAAGTCGATGGGGAAATTGTAGAAGTGCTTGTGAAAAACGGCCAGCTCGTTGAATATGGACAACCTTTATTCCTTGTGAAGCCTGAATAAAGGAGCGATAGTTATGATAAAAAAATTGTTAATTGCCAATCGTGGGGAAATTGCTGTTCGGATTATTCGGGCGTGCAAAGAGCTTGGCATCGAGACGGTCGCTGTATTTTCTGAAGCGGATCGTGAAGCACTTCATGTTCAAATGGCGGACGAGGCATATTGCATCGGTCCGAAAACGTCAAAAGAAAGCTATTTGAATTTTACAAACATAATGAGTGTGGCAACATTAACTCGGTGCGATGCTATTCATCCGGGGTACGGATTTTTAGCTGAAAACGCAGACTTTGCTGAGCTTTGTCGGGAATGCAATGTGACGTTTGTCGGACCGAGCCCGGAAGCGATTACAAAAATGGGGACGAAAGATGTTGCACGTGAAACGATGAGACAAGCTGGGGTGCCGATCGTTCCAGGCTCGCAAGGAATTATTGAAAGTATCGATGAAGCGATTGCACTAGCGAATGAAATCGGGTATCCTGTTATTATTAAGGCAACCGCAGGTGGAGGCGGAAAAGGAATTCGTGTCGCTCGAGATGAGCAAGAGCTTAGAAAAGGAATTACGATTACGCAACAAGAAGCGGCTACTGCGTTCGGAAATCCGGGTGTATATATTGAAAAGTACATTGAAGATTTCCGACATGTTGAAATTCAAGTGTTAGCAGATTCGTATGGCAACGTCATTCACCTCGGCGAGCGCGATTGTACAATTCAACGTCGCTTACAAAAATTGTTGGAAGAAACACCATCCCCTGTGCTTGATGAAGAAATGCGTCAAAAAATGGGGGAAGCAGCTGTCAAAGCGGCCCAAGCGGTACAGTATACAGGAGCGGGAACGGTCGAATTTATTTACGACTACCGCAATCGCCAATTTTACTTTATGGAGATGAACACGCGCATTCAAGTCGAACATCCAGTAACGGAAATGGTGACAGGTGTCGATTTAATTAAAGAACAAATTCGCGTGGCATCAGGTGAGAAATTGACGTTGAAACAAGAGGATGTCACTTTTAACGGTTGGTCTATCGAATGCCGAATTAACGCAGAAAACCCTGCGAAAAACTTTATGCCATCGGCTGGAAAAATACAAATGTATTTGCCGCCAGGAGGGTTTGGAGTACGGGTAGATTCAGCTGTTTACCCAGGCTATACGATTCCGCCATATTATGATTCGATGATTGCGAAGTTGATCGTTCACGCACCGACGCGCGAAGAAGCGATTGCCCGCATGAAACGCGCCTTAAGTGAGTTTGTTATTGAAGGAGTTCATACGACAATTCCATTTCACTTAAAATTGCTTGAGCATGAAAAGTTTGTCGAAGGAAACTTTAATACAAAGTTTTTAGAAACATACGATGTAATGAACTCTTAATGATAAAGGAGGGAATCCGTTATGTCTGAACATGTATTAGAAATGGAAAACGGTCATAATAGCTTAGGGAAGGTAGAAATTGCGCCAGAAGTGATTGAAGTCATCGCTGGAATTGCGGCATCTGAAATTGAAGGAGTAGCGCAAATGCGCGGCAACTTTGCGGCAGGTGTCGTGGAGCGATTAGGGAAAAAAAATCATGGCAAAGGCGTAAAAGTTGACTTAACGGACCGCGGTATTGTCATTGACATTTATTGTGTAATGAATTTCGGCGTATCGATTCCAACGGTTTCGCAAAAAATTCAAGAAAACGTTCGCCAAGCGTTATTGACGATGACAGGGTTAGAGACAGCTGAAGTGAACGTTCATGTTGTTGGCGTTCAATTCGAATCGTCCAAAGCAGAGGTAGAAGTCGAGTAAAGAAAAGGGGCAATCTCGTTTATGAGATCGCCCTTTTTCGATGTGTGAGTGTTTTCTTTCGTCGAAATATGTTATGATCATGATATAATTTTCGACATTACGAATAGAAAGGGTTTTGGTCATGAAACGGCATACAGCAAGAGAAAAAGCGTTGCAAGCATTGTTTCAAATTGATGTGGGAGGCATTGAACCACATGCGGCGATTGCAAACGTCGCTGAAGAAGAGACGGATCCATTTATGGAAATGCTTGTTTTCGGCGTGGTGGAACATCAAAAAGAAATTGACGACTTATTACGTCAACATTTAGAAAAATGGACATTAGAGCGCGTAGCGAATGTCGATCGTTCCATTTTACGCATGGCTGTATTTGAAATGAAATATATGGATGACATCCCGTTCAATGTAAGCATGGATGAAGCGATTGAATTAGCAAAAGTGTTTGGTGATGAAAAATCAAGTCGTTTTGTTAACGGCGTACTTGCAAAAATAAAAGAAACATTGTCTTAAAAAATAAGGGGGAGAAGGATTTATGGCAGCACAAATCATTAACGGTTTTGAACTAGCAAAAGAAAAGCGCGCACAATTAGCAAAAGAAGTCGAGCAGTTAAAACAACAAGGCATTGAGCCTGCCTTAGCAGTTATTCTCGTTGGAGACCATCCCGCTTCACAATCGTATGTAAAAGCGAAACAAAAAGCATGTGAAGAAATTGGAATTCGTTCGATTTTACTTACTTTTCCAAACGACATATCCGAAGCGTTTTTGCTAGAGCAAATCGCTCGTTTAAATGAAGACCAATCGGTGCACGGCATTTTAGTTCAATTGCCGCTACCAAAACAAATGAATGAATTACATATCATTGAAGCGATCGCACCAGAAAAAGATGTCGATGGGTTCCATCCGTTAAATATTGGACGAATGATGACGGGGCAGAAGACGTTTTTACCTTGTACACCGTATGGCATTTTATATATGGTTCAATCTTTGCAAGTCGATATTACCGGAAAACATGTCGTCGTTGTCGGTCGTAGCAACATCGTTGGTAAACCGGTTGGACAGCTGTTTTTACGCGAACACGCAACGGTCACGTACTGTCATTCGCGCACAAACGATTTAGCAGCGATCACGCGCCAAGCGGATATTTTAATCGTCGCTGTCGGCAAACCGAAGCTTATTACGTCACAATATGTGAAAGAAGGAGCAATTGTGATCGACGTTGGCGTCAATCGATTAGAAAGCGGAAAATTGTGTGGGGATGTCGATTTTGACGATGTAAAAGAAATAGCAAGCTACATTACTCCTGTGCCAAAAGGAGTTGGACCAATGACGATTACGATGTTGTTGCACAACACGATACAAGCTGCGCGCGAACTACATAAATAAGCGAGGTTATGTTTGTGGCAGAAATGAGATATGTAACAGTGGCAGCGTTAACGAAATACATTAAACGGAAATTTGAAGTTGACCCTCATTTGCAAGATTTATGGATTAAAGGGGAAATTTCAAACTTTACATATCATTCGCGTGGGCATATGTACTTTACTTTAAAAGACGAACAAGCGCGCATTCAAGCGGTCATGTTTGCGGGATATAATCGACAGTTAACGTTTAAGCCGGAAAATGGAATGACTGTACTTGTCCGCGGTGAAATTTCTGTGTATGAGCCGAGCGGAACGTATCAAGTATATGTAAAAGAGATGCAGCCGGATGGTGTTGGCGCGCTGTATTTAGCGTATGAGCAATTAAAAAAGAAACTAGAACAAGAAGGATTATTTGCTAAGGAACATAAAAAGCCGATTCCGAAATTTCCGCAACATATTGGCGTTGTCACATCGCCAACAGGAGCGGCCATTCGCGATATTTTAACGACGATTCGTCGCCGCTATCCGCTAGCGAAAGTCATTTTGTTTCCGACGCTCGTTCAAGGGGAACAAGCTCCGTTATCGATCGTTCAATCGATTCAAAAAGCGAATGACATCGGATATATCGATGTGCTGATCGTCGGTCGTGGTGGCGGCTCGATTGAAGAGCTTTGGGCGTTTAATGAAGAAATGGTAGCGCGCGCGATTTTTCATTCGCGCGTTCCGATTATTTCTGCTGTCGGACATGAAACGGATTATACGATCGCTGACTTTGTTGCCGACTTGCGAGCACCGACACCGACGGGGGCAGCAGAACTTGCTGTGCCGCATGTCGCTGATTTGCTTTCGCGTGTATCGGACCAACAAGCTCGCCTCATTCGAGCGATGAAAGAGCGAATGAACGCGGAGCAAAAACGGTTGCAATCGTTACGTTCATCGTATGCGTTTCGCTATCCGAAACGGCTGTATGAACAAAAGGAACAACAGCTAGATATGCTAGTTGATCGATTGCAAAGACAAATGAATGATATGTTCAAACAAAAAGAACATAAGCTTCAACAATTGCAGCTTACGTTATTTGCTCATCATCCACAATCGCGAGTCGAAAAAGCGGTCGATCGTGTCCGTACGTTAGAACAGACGATCGTTCGCCATATGAACGATGTAATTAAACAAAAAAAATGGTCGCTTGCCACAGCGATGGCAAAACTCGATGCGCTCAGTCCGCTAAAAATTATGGAGCGCGGATATAGCCTTGCATACGATGAGCAAGAAACGCTCATTAAGACAGTAAAACAACTGCAAGAAGGGGATCGCGTTCATATCCGTTTTCAAGATGGACGTGCACATTGCATTGTTTCGAATATTGAGGAGGAGAAAATATGACATTTGAGGAAGCGATGAGTAAACTAGAAGAAATTGTGCAAAAGTTAGAAGAAGGAGACGTTCCGCTTGAAGAAGCGATTCACTTTTTCCAAGAGGGGATGAAATTGTCGAAGTTTTGTCACGACAAACTACAACAAGTAGAAAAACAAATGGAATTTATTTTACGAGAAGATGGGCAGCTTGAACCGTTTACGGTGCAGGAGGAATAGACGTTGGAATCGTTATTGCGACAATATAAATCACAAATTGAACAGCAGCTTCCTGCTTATATTGAATCGTTACAAGCGCCTCAAACGATCAAAGAGGCAATGTTATATTCGTTGCAAGCAGGGGGAAAGCGCATTCGTCCTCTTTTATTGCTTTCAACGTTACAAGCGTTTCAGAAGCCCGTACACATCGGGCTGCCAACGGCCTGCGCGCTCGAAATGATTCATACGTATTCGCTCATTCATGATGATTTGCCAAGTATGGATAACGACGATTTACGGCGCGGTAAACCGACAAACCATAAAGTGTTCGGTGAAGCGAACGCCATTTTAGCGGGCGATGCGTTGCTGACATACGCTTTTCAAGTTGTAGCAGATGACGAAGTCATTTCACCAGATGTAAAAGTTCGCCTCATTTCGGAATTAGCGAAAGCGGCTGGACCTGAAGGAATGGTCGGGGGACAAGTAGCTGACCTTGAAGGAGAAGGAAAAACGATTAGTTTACAGCAACTAGAATACATTCACCGTCATAAAACAGGAAAGTTGTTGCAATACAGCGTTCGGGCAGGTGCGATATTAGGAGAAGCAACGGAACAACAATTAACATTGTTGACGACGTTTGCCGATCATCTCGGTTTAGCGTTTCAAATTCGTGACGACATTTTAGACATTGAAGGAGACGAACAAAAAATCGGGAAAAAAGTGGGTAGCGACATCGAAAATGATAAATCGACGTATCCTTCTCTTTTGACGCTTGATGGAGCAAAGAAAAAACTTCACGATCATATGAAAGAAGCGCGCAAACTTCTTGACGAAGCTAAAATCGATGCGTCGTTATTACATTACATTTGCGATGTCATCGAAACGCGCGATCATTAATAGCATTGAGGAAAAAAGCAACATGTGATATAGTGGAAAAGAAATGTTAGCCGTTCACACGTTTGTGTAAGCGGCTCTTTTTTGCGTGTGCACATGTTTGTCTGTATAATTAAAAATACAAAAAGCTGTATGATATAAGTTTGTAATAGCTTACATGAAAGAGAGTGGTCGCGTTGGATGTTACAGCGATTCAAAATCCGAATTTTTTAAAGCACATGTCAAACGAACAGCTCGTTCAATTAAGTGAGCAAATTCGACAATTTTTAATTGAAAAATTATCAAAAACAGGTGGACATATTGGCCCGAATTTAGGGGTCGTCGAATTGACGATTGCGCTTCATAAAGTGTTCGACAGCCCAAAAGATAAGCTCATTTGGGACGTTGGTCATCAATCGTACGTGCATAAAATTTTAACAGGTCGTGCAAATCAGTTTGATACGTTGCGACAATATAAAGGGTTATGTGGTTTTCCGAAACGAAGTGAAAGTGAGCACGACGTATGGGAGACAGGACATAGCTCGACATCGTTGTCCGCTGCTATGGGAATGGCGATTGCGCGCGATTTAAAAGGAACAGACGAATATATCGTTCCAATTATTGGAGATGGTGCATTAACGGGCGGAATGGCACTAGAAGCGTTAAATCATATCGGACATGAGAAAAAAGACATCATCGTTATTTTAAACGATAACGAAATGTCAATTGCTCCAAACGTCGGTGCGCTCCACAACGTGCTTGGTCGTCTGCGAACAGCAGGAAAGTACCATTGGGTAAAAGATGAATTAGAAATGTTATTAAAGAAAATCCCAGCTGTCGGTGGAAAGCTTGCAGCAACGGCGGAACGAGTCAAAGATAGCATTAAATATTTGCTCGTTTCAGGTGTGTTTTTTGAAGAGTTAGGCTTTACGTATTTCGGACCGGTAGATGGCCATGATTTTGAAGATTTATTTGAAAACTTACATTATGCGAAAAAGACGAAAGGACCTGTTCTTGTTCACGTCATTACGAAAAAAGGAAAAGGATATCATCCAGCAGAAAACGATAAAGTGGGAACGTGGCACGGAACGGGACCGTATAAAATTGAAACAGGTGATTTCATCCAATCAAAGCAATCTGCTCCTTCTTGGAGTGCGCTCGTTAGTGAAACGGTACGTAAATTAGCGCGCGAAGATCGCCGCATCGTTGCTATCACGCCTGCGATGCCGGTTGGATCAAAATTAGAAGGGTTTGCAAGTGAATTTCCGGAGCGTATGTATGACGTCGGTATTGCTGAACAACATGCGGCGACAATGGCTGCCGGTTTAGCCACGCAAGGGATGAAACCGTTTTTAGCGATTTATTCAACTTTTTTGCAACGTGCGTATGACCAAGTCGTTCACGATATTTGTCGCCAAAACTTAAACGTGTTTCTTGGAATCGACCGAGCGGGGCTTGTTGGTGCTGACGGGGAAACGCATCAAGGAGTGTTTGATATCGCCTTTTTACGTCACATTCCAAACATCGTATTAATGATGCCAAAAGATGAAAATGAAGGACAACATATGGTATATACAGCCATTCAATACGATGATGGCCCGATTGCGATGCGTTTTCCGCGCGGCAACGGTCTCGGTGTGCCGATGGATGAACAATTAAAAAACATTCCGATCGGCACATGGGAAGTGTTGCGTGAAGGAACAGACGTTGCCATTTTAACGTTTGGCACGACGATTCCGATGGCGCTTCAAGCGGCTGAGCGTCTAGCGAATGACGGCATTTCTGTGCAAGTTGTGAATGCTCGTTTTATTAAGCCACTAGATGAACAAATGTTGCACACGTTGCTACAAAAAAATATGCCGTTACTCACAATTGAAGAAGCGGTGTTGCAAGGTGGATTTGGTAGCGCGGTACTTGAATTTGCTTATGATCATGGATATCATGGAGCGATTATCGATCGAATGGGCATTCCGGACCGTTTTATTGAACATGGCGGTGTTTCACAGTTGCTCGAAGAAATTGGGTTGACGACAGAACATGTAATGGAACGCATTTATTTATTAACTCCGAAAAAAAGAAAAAGGGCATGAGAGATGAAAGGGAAGAAAGAACGTTTAGATATATTGCTTGTCGAACGTGGATTGGCTGAAACGCGTGAAAAAGCGAAACGAACGATTATGGCCGGTCTTGTATATTCGAATGAAAGGCGGCTTGATAAACCGGGGGAAAAAGTACCTGTCGACATTCCGCTGACGGTGAAAGGAAATGCGATCCCGTATGTCAGTCGCGGGGGACTGAAACTTGAGAAAGCGTTACGAGCGTTTTCGCTTCATGTCGAAGATAAAATAATGCTCGATATTGGTGCATCGACCGGCGGATTCACAGACTGTGCGTTGCAAAACGGGGTGAAGTTGTCGTACGCTCTTGACGTTGGATACAATCAGCTTGCGTGGAAACTGCGTCAAGATGAGCGTGTCGTTGTCATGGAGCGGACAAACTTCCGCTACGTGACGCCGAGCGACTTTCAACACGGTTTGCCAAACTTCGCAACAATTGACGTGTCGTTTATCTCATTGAAGCTCATTCTCCCTGTTTTAAAAACGATTTTAGTGCCGCATAGCGATGTTGTCGCTTTAGTCAAACCACAGTTTGAAGCGGGAAAAGAGTTCGTTGGAAAAAAAGGAATCGTTCGTGATGCGCGCGTTCACGTTCACGTGCTTCATACGATTACGGCATTTGCCAAACAAGAAGGGTACGATATCATTGGATTAACGCACTCGCCGATTACAGGCGGGGATGGAAATATTGAATTTTTACTTCATTTACGTTGGGAAGGTAAAGAAGTAGGAGAAAATCGCTTGACGGTTTCTCCAGAAGAAGTTGTTGTGAGGGCGCATGATGAACTGAAAGAAAATAACGAACATGCGGGGGAATAACGATCGGTTATTCCCTCTTGTTTGCCCGTCTATCGTTCGGTAACATAGAAGTATAAATATGCATATGTTATACACACGAAAGAGGTGTTTTCGTTGAATAAAGGACAACGTCATATTAAAATTCGTGAAATTATTTCAAATCATGATATTGAAACACAAGATGAACTTGTGGATATGTTGCGCAAAGAAGGCTTTAACGTGACACAAGCCACCGTGTCTCGCGACATTAAAGAACTTCATTTAGTGAAAGTCCCAATGATGGATGGGAGATATAAATATAGCCTCCCTGCTGATCAACGATTTAATCCATTGCAAAAATTAAAGCGAGCGCTCATGGATGCGTTTGTGAAAATTGATGGGGCTGGTCATTTGCTTGTCATGAAGACGTTGCCGGGCAATGCGCATGCCATTGGTGTGCTTCTTGATCATTTAGAGTGGGATGAAATTGTTGGAACGATTTGTGGCGATGATACGTGTTTAATTATTTGCCGCACGCCAGAAGATACAGAAGTCATTTCTAAACGATTGTTGGACATGCTGTAATAAAGGTGTGAATGTGACATGTTAGCAGAGTTATCCATTAAAAATTTTGCGATTATTGAATCGCTCTCGCTTTCATTTGAAAAAGGATTAACGGTTTTAACAGGAGAAACGGGAGCGGGAAAATCCATTATTATTGATGCCATTCACTTATTAATTGGCGGACGAGGTTCCGCAGAGTTTGTTCGATACGGGGAAACAAAAGCGGAAATTGAAGGATTATTTTTGCTTGAACAACATGACCATCCGTGTTACAGCAAATGCGCGGAACTCGGCATCGATATAAGCGACGGCATGATTGTGCTTCGACGGGAGCTAACAGTAAACGGAAAAAGCGTTTGTCGGGTAAATGGAAAATTAGTAACGATTGCGACGTTGCGCGAAATTGGTTCAACGCTCGTGGATATTCACGGGCAACATGAGCATCAAGAGTTGCTCGATGAAAGTAAACATTTACACTTATTAGACGAATATGGAGGCGAGCATATTCGTGACGCGTTAGAAGAATATGGAGCGTTATATGCTACATATGAACGAGTGAAGCGTCAACTGCAAAAATTAAATGAAAATGAGCAACAAATGGCACATCGATTAGATTTGTTAACATTTCAGTTAGATGAAATTCAAAAAGCAGATTTGCAAATAGATGAAGATGAACGGCTGATGGAAGAACGCCGAAAAATCGTTAACTTCCAAAAAATATACGAGGCGTTACAAAGCAGTTATGAGGCGCTTTATGGAGAGCAACGTGGACTAGATTGGATTGGATTAGCGATGAACCATTTAGACCATGTGAGCGATATCGATGCCTCAGTGAAACAAGCTCAAGAAGTCGTATCGAATTGCTATTACTTGTTAGAAGAAGTCGCTCACCAACTACGTGAACAGTTAGATCAATTAGAATACGATCCGCTTCGGCTGGACGAAATTGAAAGTCGCTTAAATGAAATTAATCATTTAAAACGAAAATACGGTCAAACGGTGCGCGACATTTTAGAGTACGCTGCAAAAGTGGAAGAAGAAATCGAAACGATTCAACATCGCGATGACCACATTCATAAATTACAGACTGAGCTCCAATCGATTACGGCTGATTTGCTCGTTGAAGCGAAACATATTAGCGAATTGCGCATGCAATATGCGAAACAACTCATCGATGACATTCATCAAGAGCTAAAAGATTTATACATGGAAAAAACGACGTTTGATGTCGTTTTTCGAAAACGTCAAGGATCGTACGATGATCCGCTGCTCGATGGAACACCTGTCAAGTTGCAGGCAAACGGAATGGATGAAGTTGAGTTTTACATTTCGACAAACCCCGGGGAACCGTTAAAGCCGCTTGCCAAAGTCGCATCGGGCGGGGAGTTATCGCGCATGATGCTTGCTTTGAAAAGTATTTTTTCTAAACATCAAGGTGTGACGTCCATTATTTTTGATGAAGTAGATACAGGAGTAAGTGGGCGCGTCGCTCAAGCCATTGCAGAAAAAATTTATCGCGTCGCACGTCATTCTCAAGTATTATGCATTTCGCACTTGCCGCAAGTTGCAGCGATGGCAGATACGCATTTATTTATCGAAAAAGAAACGATCGATGGACGGACGAAGACGACTGTCGAGGCGTTAAACGAAGAAGAAAAAATTAACGAAATAAGCCGGATGATTTCTGGGGTGGAAATTACAGAACTGACGAAACAGCATGCACGTGAGTTGTTACAATTAGCGGAAAAAATCAAAAATGAAACAGTATGAATACCAACATTGGCATTGTTTTTTCGTTTTATTCGGTTATATTTCATTTGTTTCAGGCAACATTAAATAGTGTAGGATTCGGTGTGTACGTAGGAACGAGGAGAGTGAAGACTTTGGATTTTGACAAATTAAGAAAAGGAATAGGTGCATTTCTCCTTGTTTCTTTTATCGTTCTAAGTATGGCAACACCATTTCAAAAATATGTAAACATTCCGAAACAACTTGTGTTATTTCAAGGACAAACGGCGCATGTACCTGTATTTGGTTCTGTTCAAACGATAACGACAAACGCTGTTTCTGTCCATCAAAAAGAAAAGTTAGCGATTAGCGGAGAACATGTCGGAGAAAGCGATGTCATTTTACAAATGGCAGGATTTCCGATTAAGCAAGTCAACGTAAAAGTATTACCCGATTTTAAAGTCGTTCCTGGTGGTCAATCGATTGGTGTGAAATTAAATACAGTTGGAGTTCTTGTCGTCGGCCATCATTTAGTGGAGACGGAACAAGGAAAACAATCCCCTGGTGAAACGGCTGGCATTCAAGTCGGAGACTCCATTACACATATCAATGGAAAAAAAATCGAAAAGATGACAGATGTCTCTCCGTTTATTGAAGAAGCGGGGAAAACAGGCAAACCTTTACGACTCACTGTTGCGCGTGATCGTCATACGTTTGAAACAACCTTGACTCCATTAAAAGATAAACATGATCAAGCGTATCGCATCGGATTATACATTCGCGATTCAGCAGCAGGAATTGGAACGATGACGTTTTTTGATCCGAAATCAAATATATACGGGGCACTCGGACATGTCATTTCTGATATGGATACGAGAAAGCCGATCGTCGTTCGTGATGGAACGATCGTTAAATCGACGGTAACGGCCATTGATAAAGGAAGAAATGGAAGTCCAGGCGAAAAATTAGCGAGATTTTCAAGCGATAAGCAAGTGATTGGTGACATTAAAACAAACAGTCCGTTCGGTATTTTCGGTAAGCTTTCACAGCCGATTCAAAACGGTATTTTTGATAAACCGATGCCGATTGCTTTATCGACAGATGTGAAAAAAGGGCCGGCGAAAATATTAACCGTCGTTGAACAAGATCGTGTCGAGGCGTTTGATGTTGAAATCGTGAGTGTCACTCCGCAAAAATTCCCTGCAACAAAAGGAATGGTCATTAAAGTGACGGATCCACGTTTGTTAGAAAAAACAGGTGGCATCGTTCAAGGGATGAGCGGAAGTCCGATTATTCAAGATGGAAAACTTGTTGGTGCTGTGACGCATGTATTTGTCAACGATCCGACGTCTGGGTACGGTGTGCACATTGAATGGATGTTGCACGAAGCTGGCATTAACATTTATGATAAAAGCGAACAAAAAGCGAGCTAATATTGGCTTGCTTTTTGTTTTTTCACGCAATTTGTCATATTTTATCATGACACGACGTAAACATGTAGTGTAAAATGAAAGAAAAAACGTGCACATATGTTTTATGAAAAATATAAATTATTTGACTAATTTTGCAAAGAAAAAAAGGATTTTTGTCCATTGCGTCGAATTAATCACGTATGTGACAAAAGATCATTGCTTTAGGGAGGAAGATTTCGTGAGTACAATAAAAGTTTGCATTGTAGATGATAACCGAGAATTAGTGCATTTGCTTGAAGAATATATTACAAGCCAAGGGGATATGGAAGTCATTGGCGTTGCATATAACGGGCAAGATTGTTTGCAATTGTTGCGCGATCGCGACCCAGATGTTCTTGTTCTCGACATTATTATGCCGCATTTAGACGGTTTAGCTGTGCTAGAAAAGTTGCGTATAATGAAACAGCCATTGCCCAACGTGATTATGTTAACGGCGTTTGGACAAGAAGACGTAACGAAAAAAGCAGTTGAACTCGGCGCTTCCTACTTTATTTTAAAGCCGTTTGACATCGAACATTTAGTGAATCAAATTCGTCAAGTATGTGGCAAAAAACCAGCCGTATTCAAACGACCGCTTCTTTCGCCAATTCGCGACGGCAAGCCGAAAAATTTAGATGCGAGCATTACAAACATCATTCACGAAATTGGTGTCCCAGCCCATATTAAAGGATATTTATATTTACGCGAAGCGATTGCGATGGTGTATAACGACGTCGAGTTGCTCGGATCGATTACAAAAGTTCTTTATCCAGACATTGCGAAAAAATATAATACGACAGCTAGTCGCGTAGAGCGAGCGATTCGTCATGCGATTGAAGTGGCATGGAGCCGCGGAAACTTAGAATCCATTTCTTCTTTGTTCGGCCATACGGTCAGTATGTCAAAAGCGAAACCGACAAACTCAGAATTTATTGCGATGGTTGCGGATCGGTTAAGACTTGAACATAAAGCAAGTTAAAAAGGTAGTCGGCCGGACTACCTTTTTTGTTGTTCATTTTTTTCGACTTCAAGCAATTTTTGGATTAATATGTGCTGAGGCATGTGCATAATTTGTTCTAGTGGCACCTGCAATGCTTTTGCAAGCTTTTGCGCTGTTTCTAACGAAATTTGTAACGGTCGCATGAGTTTCACTCCTTTCATATGTTAAGTATAAAACGTTTTTAAAGGTGGGAAAAGAATGACACATATTTTTGCTCATCGCGGTTCGGCCGGGACGCATCCAGAGAATACAATGACCTCGTTTATAGAAGCAGCACGTGTTCATGCGGATGGGATTGAACTTGATGTACAACTTTCAAGAGACGGAGTCGTCGTCGTCATTCATGATGAAACAGTCAATCGGACGACAGATGGAACGGGATGGGTCGGACAAATGACGTATCGGCAATTGCGGAAATTAAATGCCAACTATAAATTTAAACAATACGGATTTTGTCCCATTCCATCGTTACAAGAAGTGCTTGAATGGGCACAGCACACGTCGTTGCTTATTAATATAGAATTAAAAAACAATCTTGTGCCTTACGAACGACTAGAAGAAAAAACAATTGAACTTGTCGAGCAATATCGCTTAGCATCGCGCGTCATTTTTTCATCGTTTAACCATGAAAGTATGGCAACGTGTCATCAATTAGCTCCTCATATTGAAACAGCGCTACTATATATGGAAAAATTGCATCAGCCGTGGGAGTATGCCCATACTTTGCAAGCTTTGGCGCTTCATCCGTATCGTCACACTGTGGACCGATTGTTTGTTGAAGCAGCTCACGCGAATCAATTGCTCATTCGTCCTTTTACAATTAATAAAGAAGAGCAGATGAAAACGATGTTTCAATATGAAGTGGATGGGATATTTACAGATTTCCCCGAAAAAGCAAAAAACGTACGCGAAAAAACGCTTCGATCACTCTGAATCGAAGCGTTTCTTTTTTTGAAAACGTGGTTGCACTTTGTTTCGTTTTCGATCGCGGTGCAAAATAAACCCTGCAATAAAGCCGAGTCCGATGATAAAACAAAATAAACCGAGCAAAAATTGAATGACAAGTGAAGGGATCGGTGCGTGTAAAATGCCAAATACGGTATCGCGCATCCATTTAATCCCTAGCGCTGCGATAAATCCTGGAATAAGTAAAATGAGTAGGGCGATCATTCGCTGCATAAAACAAAACCCTTTCCATTTGTTCTGTTTTCATCATAAATGTTTTTGTTTGTTTGTCAAGAAGAGAAAAACAATGTATGATGAAAGCGTCTGCAAAAAATTGCAAACGAATAGGTGATGGGAATGAAAAAAGTATTAATTGTTGGGGCAGGCAAAGGTGGAAGTGCATTATTAAAAATGTTTCATGAAACGAAATTGATGGATGTCGTGGCGATTGTGGATCGAAACGAAGATGCCCCTGGGATAAAAGCTGCACGCGACATGGGGATCAAAACGAGCAAACATTGGCGTGATGTGTTAACAGATGATCTTGATATTATCGTCGAGGTCACAGGAGATGACGAAGTGTTTGCTGCGTTGCGTAAAGCAAGTGCGGGGCATACGGTCGTTATTCCTGGGGATATCGCTTACATTATTGCACAACTAGTGGAAGAAAAAGAGCAACTCATTGCTACGTTAAAAACAGCAACGACGAAACACGATTTAATTTTTCATTCTACGCACGACGGAATGATTGTCATTGACGAACGCGGTTTTGTAACACATATGAATCCGAGCGCAGAAAAAATGATTGGAAAAAGAAAAAAAGAAGTCATTGGGACGCATATTTTGCGTGTTATTCCAGCTAGCGGATTGCCGCGTGTATTACAAACGAGAGAAGTGGAGTTGAACCAAGAATTAATATTAGAAAACGGAAAAAAAATGATTACGACACGCATTCCGCTTATTGATGAAAATGGAAAATTATTCGGTGCTTTTGCCGTGTTTAAAGATATTACAGAAGTTGTCCATTTAGCAGAAGAAGTAACGAATTTAAAAGAAATTCGCACGATGTTAGAAGCGATTATTCACTCTTCAGAGGAAGCGATTTCTGTTGTTGATGAATACGGTAACGGCATTTTAATTAATCCTGCATATACAAAGTTAACGGGTTTATCAGAAGAAGAAGTGATCGGAAAACCGGCGACAGCGGACATTTCTGAAGGAGAAAGCATGCATATGAAAGTGTTGAAAACGCGGCGACCGGTCAGGGGAGTGCGCATGAAAGTCGGTCCGAAAAAGCGTGATGTCGTTGTCAATGTTGCGCCAATTATCGTCGATGGCATGTTAAAAGGAAGTGTTGGTGTCATTCATGATGTATCAGAAATTGAACAGTTGACTTCTGAGTTGCAACGTGCCCGACAAATTATTCGTACGTTAGAGGCGAAATATTCCTTTGATGATATTGTCGGTACATCGGAAGAGATGATGTTAGCGATTGAACAAGCGAAATTAGCGGCAAAAACACCTGCAACGATTTTGCTTCGCGGGGAGTCGGGAACAGGAAAAGAACTGTTTGCCCACGCCATTCATAATGCTAGTGATCGCAAATATCATAAATTTGTTCGTGTAAACTGCGCTGCCATTTCCGAATCGTTGCTTGAAAGCGAATTGTTCGGCTACGAGGAAGGGGCATTCTCGGGCGCAAGACGCGGAGGGAAAAAAGGGTTGTTTGAGGAAGCGAACAACGGAAGCATTTTTTTAGATGAGATTGGCGAGTTATCCGCCAATATGCAAGCAAAATTGTTGCGTGTGTTACAAGAAAAAGAAATTGTGCGCGTCGGTGGCACGAAGCCCATTCCCATTAATGTGCGCGTCATTGCCGCAACGAATGTGCACCTTGAAAAAGCGATTGCCGAAGGGACATTTCGTGAAGACTTATATTATCGGCTCAATCGCATGCCGATTTACATTCCTCCGTTGCGTGCACGAAAGCAAGATATTCCTGCGTTATGTGAACGGCTCATACAAAAACTAAATCAAGATTATGGGCGCAACGTGGAGGGAATTACGGATGATGCCCTTGCTTATTTACTGTCGTACGATTGGCCGGGAAATGTACGTGAACTAGAAAACGTACTAGGACGCGCGATGATTTTTATGAAATATAATGAGGTGATCATTGAACGAAAGCATATTTCATTGTTGCACAAATCGAAAGAGCCAGAACATCTTTCGTCCCATGAATGGTCTTATGCGCATAAACCGCTAAACGAGCTCGTGGAGCAATACGAAGCGAAAGTCATTGAGAACGTTTTGCAAGCGTGCCAAGGAAATAAAACCGCAGCTGCCAAACAACTAGGCATTTCGATTCGGAATTTATACTACAAGCTTGAAAAGTATGGACTTGATAAAAAAAGCATGCAATAATGTTCATAGTATGCAAAAAGTTGCAATGAAAAAGAAATAAAATAAAGCGTTTTCAATAACAAAAAAGTTGGCATGCTTTTTGCAAGAATAAAAAGTGACGAAAAAACAAAGGGGTTGAGCAGATGAGATGAAGCTACAATCGTTAATCACCAAAGCAACCCAATTTCCTGAAGCAACCGTAGCTGTTGCGGCAGCTGAAGACGAAGAGGTGTTAAAAGCAGTCGCACAAGCGTTACAAGCAGGATTCGGGCGATTTATTTTATATGGCGATGAATCCGTTTTATCGTGTCTTGTTCCCGAATATGTTCAGGACGAAAATCGCGATGCTATTCGCATCGTTCACGCTTCGACAAAAGAAGAAGCAGCTCACATGGCCGTCAAAGCGGTACATGGAAAAGAAGCAAGCGTCTTAATGAAAGGGAACGTACCGACAGCAACGATTTTAAAAGCGGTGCTCAATAAAGAATATGGACTTCGCACAGGCCGAGTTTTGTCACATGTTGCCTTGTTTCAAGTGCCACATTACGAACGGCCGATTCTCGTCACAGATGCAGCGATGAACATTGCGCCTGATTTGCAACAAAAAACAGAAATCATTATGAACGCGGTACAAGTGGCGAAAGCGATTGGCATTCATACACCGAAAGTTGCGCCGCTCGCTGCTGTTGAAGTTGTGAATCCAGCGATGTCAGCTACGATTGATGCAGCAGCGTTATCGCTTATGAATCAACGCGGACAGCTAAAAGATTGCATCGTCGATGGCCCGCTCGCTTTAGATAATGCCATTTCCGTTGAATCTGCCCAGCATAAAGGCATTCAAAGTTCGGTGGCAGGACATGCTGATATTTTAGTTGTACCGAACATCGAAACAGGAAATGTGCTATATAAATCGCTCGTTTATTTTGCCCGCGCGCAAGTAGGAGCGATCATTGCTGGCGCGAAAGCACCAATTGTGTTAACATCGCGCGCGGATTCAGCAGAAAGTAAATTGTATTCATTAGCATTAGCTATTTGTGCAACGAACAAATAACAAGGGGGAACGAAAGATGGAGATTTTCAAATATATGGAGCAATACGACTATGAGCAATTAGTATTTTGTCAAGATAAAGAATCAGGATTGAAAGCAATTATCGCTATTCATGATACAACGCTTGGACCAGCATTAGGTGGCACGCGTATGTGGATGTATGAGTCAGAAGATGCAGCGATTGAAGATGCGCTCCGTTTAGCGCGTGGGATGACGTATAAAAACGCAGCAGCTGGATTAAATCTTGGCGGTGGAAAAGCGGTCATCATTGGGGATCCACGGAAAGATAAAAACGAAGCGATGTTCCGTGCGTTCGGTCGCTTCATTCAAGGGTTAAACGGTCGCTATATTACAGCGGAGGATGTTGGTACAACAGTTGCTGATATGGATATTATTTATGAAGAAACAGACTATGTGACAGGGATTTCACCAGCATTCGGTTCATCTGGAAATCCTTCTCCGGTTACTGCGTACGGCGTTTATCGTGGAATGAAAGCAGCAGCGAAAGAGGCTTTTGGTAGCGATTCACTTGAAGGAAAAGTGATCGCGGTACAAGGAGTCGGTAACGTCGCTTATAATTTATGCCGTCATCTTCATGAAGAAGGGGCGAAGCTTATCGTTACAGACATTAATAAAGAAGCGGTGCAACGCGTTGTTGAAGAGTTTGGCGCACAAGCCGTTGACCCGAACGATATTTACAGCGTAGACTGCGATATTTTCGCTCCGTGTGCCCTTGGTGGTGTGATTAACGATCAAACGATTCCTCAATTAAAAGCGAAAGTCATTGCGGGCGCTGCGAACAACCAATTGCGCGAAGCAAGACATGGCGACATCATTCATGAAATGGGTATCGTTTATGCGCCAGACTATGTGATTAACGCGGGCGGTGTCATTAACGTAGCGGATGAACTATACGGATATAACCGCGAACGCGCGATGAAAAAAGTTGAACAAATTTATAACAATATTGAAAAAGTCATCGAAATTGCGAAGCGTGACGGCATTCCGACATACCAAGCAGCAGACCGTTTAGCTGAAGAGCGCATTGCAAAAATGCGTCAATCACGCAGCCAATTTTTACAAAACGGTCAACACATTTTAAGCCGTCGCCGCACACGCTAAACATAACAAAGCGAGGACGTTCGTTCTCGCTTTGTCGATGATAAAAAATGGAGGGGCAAACATTGCAGGAACATTCATTTCGCATCTTAGTCATTAATCCGGGATCGACGTCAACAAAAATTGGCGTTTTTCATAATGAACGCTCCATTTTTGAAAAAACGATTCGTCATGATACAGAGGCGTTACGAGCGTATAAAAAAATCATTGACCAATATGAATTTCGTAAACAAACGATTTTAGAAACGCTGGATCATGAAGGGATAAATATTTCAAAGCTCGATGCCGTATGCGGACGCGGAGGCTTACTTCGTCCGATCGAAGGCGGCACGTATGCTGTCAATGAAGTGATGTTGCAAGATTTAAGGCGTGGATACTCTGGTCAGCACGCGTCAAATCTCGGAGGCATTTTAGCTCACGAAATTGCGTCCGCATTAAATATCCCAGCATTTATTGTCGACCCAGTCGTTGTAGACGAACTGGACCCGATCGCTCGCATTTCCGGTTTTTCGTTAATCGAGCGTCGCAGCATTTTCCATGCATTAAATCAAAAAGCGGTCGCTCGTCGCGTCGCCAAACAGATGGGAAAAGCGTATGAAGAAGTCAATTTCATCGTTGCACATATGGGCGGTGGAATTACCGTTGGCGCGCATAAATGTGGGCGCGTCATCGATGTCAATAACGGATTAGATGGGGAAGGTCCGTTTAGCCCAGAACGTGCTGGGACTGTTCCAGCTGGCGATCTCGTCTCCCTTTGTTTCTCTGGTGAGTATTATCGCGAAGAAGTGATGCGCATGCTCGTTGGGGGAGGAGGTCTTGTTGGGTATTTAGGGACGAATGATGCGGTGAAAGTTGAAAAAATGATTGAAAACGGCGATGAAAAAGCGAAACTCGTTTATAGCGCGATGGCATATCAAGTAGCGAAAGAAATTGGAGCTGCAAGTGCAGTGTTAGCTGGGAAAGTCGACGCTATCATTTTAACGGGTGGTTTAGCATACGGAAAACAGTTTGTGAAAGAAATTGCTGATCGGGTACAATGGATTGCCGATGTCATCGTGCAACCAGGGGAAAATGAATTGCAAGCACTTGCTGAAGGGGCCCTTCGCGTGTTGCGTGGAGAAGAAGAAGCGAAACAATATCCACAAGCGGTCAAAACAACAGTTTAAGGGGATGAAACGATGGCTAAAGAGTACGATGTCGTGATACTTGGCGGTGGAACGGGCGGATATGTTGCCGCCATTCGTGCGGCCCAACTCGGTTTAAAAACAGCGGTTGTTGAAAAAGGAAAGCTTGGGGGAACGTGTTTGCATGCAGGATGTATCCCGAGCAAAGCGTTATTGCGCAGTGCAGAAGTGTATGCTCAAACGAAACAAAGCGAAGCGTTTGGCGTGTTTGCTAGGGAAGTGCGTTTAGATTTTGCTCAAGTACAAGCGCGTAAACAAGCGATTATTGATCAACTGCATAAAGGGATCCACATGTTAATGAAAAAAGGAAAAATCGATGTATATGAAGGAACGGGACGCATTCTAGGACCATCCATTTTTTCACCGATGCCTGGAACGATTTCTGTTGAGATGAATGATGGAACGGAAAATGAAATGCTCGTACCAAAATACGTCGTCATTGCAACTGGATCTCGTCCACGCACGTTACCGGGGTTAACGATTGATGGACAATTCGTTATGACGTCAGATGAAGCGTTGCGCATGGAAACGTTGCCAGCTTCCATTATCATCGTCGGTGGCGGAGTCATCGGAATTGAATGGGCATCGATGTTAAACGATTTTGGTGTAGATGTCACGGTCGTTGAATATGCCGATCGCATTTTACCAACGGAAGATCGCGACGTATCAAAAGAAATCGAAAAAATATTAAAACAACGTGGCGTACGCATCGTTACGAAGGCAAAAGTATTGCCTGACACGCTCGTTGTTGAAAATGGTGTACGCATTCAAGCAGAGATTCATGGACAAAACGAAACGTTTACAGCTGAAAAAATGCTCGTTTCTGTCGGACGTCAAGCAAACGTTGAAGGAATCGGATTAGAAAATACCGATATTGTTATTGAAAAAGGATTTATTCAAACAAACGAGTATTATCAAACGAAAGAAAAACATATTTATGCGATTGGCGATGTGATCGGTGGTTTGCAACTTGCCCATGTCGCTTCACATGAAGGAATCATCGCGATTGAACATCTTGCTGGAAATACTGTTCATCCACTCGATTATACGATGGTGCCAAAATGTATTTACAGTCGTCCTGAAGCGGCAAGCGTTGGTTTAACAGAAGAAGAAGCGAAAACAAAAGGATATGACGTGAAAGTCGGAAAATTTCCGTTTAAAGCGATCGGCAAAGCGCTTGTGTATGGGGAAGCTGAAGGATTTGTCAAAATCGTCGCCGATGCAAAAACAGATGATGTACTCGGTGTGCATATGGTTGGTCCACATGTAACGGATATGATTTCCGAAGCTGGATTAGCGCGTGTGCTCAATGCAACACCTTGGGAAATTGCCCACACAATTCATCCGCATCCGACGCTGTCAGAAGCGATGATGGAAGCAGCGCTTGCTGTTGATGGAAAAGCGATTCATTTTTAAAGGAGGAATGAATGATGGCGGAAAATCGTCATAAACAACTCGGTTTAAGCGATGAAACCGTTTTACAAATGTATGAAACGATGGTGTTAGCGCGTAAAATTGACGAGCGGATGTGGTTGTTAAACCGCGCAGGTAAAATTCCATTCGTTATCTCTTGCCAAGGACAAGAAGCGGCGCAAGTAGGAGCGGCATTCGCCTTAGATCGCACGAAAGACTACGTCTTGCCTTATTATCGTGACATGGGTGTTGTATTAACGTTCGGTATGACACCGACAGAATTGATGCTTTCAGCATTTGCGAAAGCGGAAGATCCAAACTCTGGCGGTCGCCAAATGCCAGGGCATTTCGGGAAAAAGAAAAACCGAATCGTCACCGGTTCTTCCCCTGTTACAACACAAGTGCCGCATGCGGTCGGCATTGCGTTAGCAGCAAAAATGGAGAAAAAAGATTTCGTATCGTTCGTTACATTTGGAGAAGGGTCTTCGAATCAAGGTGACTTCCACGAAGGAGCAAACTTTGCAGGCGTTCATAAGCTTCCGGTCATCTTTATGTGCGAAAACAATAAATATGCCATCTCTGTTCCAATTGAAAAACAATTAGCATGCGAAAAAGTATCAGATCGTGCGATCGGCTATGGCATGCCAGGGTATACAGTGGACGGTACAGATCCGCTTGAAGTATATCGCGTCGTAAAAGAAGCAGCAGATCGTGCACGCCGTGGTGAAGGACCAACGTTAATTGAAACGGTTGCTTATCGCTTAACAGCGCATTCGTCGGACGATGACGATCGTGCATATCGTACGCCAGAAGAAATCGCAGAAGCAAAATCAAAAGATCCAATTTATTTATTTGCGAACTACTTAAAAGAAGTCGGCGTATTAACGGATGAACTGGAAAAAGAAATTGTTGATCGCGTGATGAAACAAGTAAACGAAGCGACAGACTACGCAGAAAAAGCACCATATGCACAACCAGAACATGCGTTGAAATACGTGTACGCAGAGGAGGAATAAATATGCCTGTCATTTCATATATCGATGCCGTTACGATGGCCATTCGCGAAGAAATGGAACGTGACCCGCGCGTATTCGTACTTGGGGAAGATGTCGGAAAAAAAGGGGGCGTATTTAAAGCGACGCAAGGGCTTTATGATCAATTTGGGGAAGAGCGAGTCATTGATACGCCGTTAGCGGAATCTGCGATCGTTGGTGTCGGGATCGGTGCGGCGATGTACGGATTACGCCCAATTGCTGAAATTCAATTTGCGGATTTTATTATGCCTGCTGTCAACCAAATTATTTCTGAAGCGGCGCGCATTCGCTATCGTTCGAATAACGATTGGAATTGTCCGATTGTTATTCGTGCTCCATATGGTGGCGGCGTTCACGGAGCGCTATATCATTCTCAATCTGTTGAAGCAATTTTTGCGAATCAACCGGGATTAAAAATCGTCATGCCGTCTACACCGTACGATGTGAAAGGATTATTAAAAGCAGCGATTCGTGATGAAGATCCTGTGCTGTTCTTTGAGCATAAGCGCGCATATCGTCTCATTAAAGGGGAAGTCCCAACAGACGACTATGTGCTTCCGATCGGTAAAGCGGATGTCAAACGTGAAGGAGAAGACATTACAGTTATTACGTACGGCTTATGCGTTCATTTTGCTCTGCAAGCTGCTGAAAAATTAGCGCAAGAAGGCATTTCCGCTCACATTTTAGATTTGCGTACCGTCTATCCGCTTGATAAAGAAGCGATCATTGAAGCAGCAAGCAAAACAGGAAAAGTATTGCTTGTGACAGAGGACAATAAAGAAGGAAGCGTCATGAGCGAAGTAGCGGCGATTATTGCAGAACATTGCTTATTCGATTTAGACGCACCGATTATGCGACTAGCTGGTCCAGACGTTCCAGCTATGCCATATGCGCCAACGATGGAAAAATTCTTTATGGTCAACCCAGATAAAGTCGAAAAGGCGATGCGCGAATTGGCGCAGTTTTAAGGAGGAGTCACGATGGCGATTGAGAAAATTACGATGCCACAGCTTGGAGAAAGTGTAACAGAAGGAACGATTAGTCAATGGCTCGTATCTGTTGGCACTCGTGTCAACAAATACGATCCGCTTGCCGAAGTGATGACAGATAAAGTGAATGCGGAAATTCCATCTTCATTTGCTGGTGTGATTAAAGAAATTATCGCAAAAGAAGGGGAAACGTTGCCAGTTGGCGCCGTCATTTGTACGATTGAAGTCGAAGGAGAAGGCACAGAAACGGCGGAAACGAAACGAGAAGAAGCACCAAAAGCGGAAGTTCCGGCAGCGCCAGCACAAGCAGCAGCACCGAAAAAACCAGCGGGAGCAAAAGGCCGCTATTCGCCAGCCGTTCTTCGCCTTGCCCAAGAGCACAACATCGACCTTGAACAAGTACAAGGAACAGGCATGGGCGGACGCATTACGCGCAAAGACTTGTTGAAATTGATTGAATCCGGCAACATCCCAACGCCAAGTCAAGCGCCAACAGCTCCCGTTCAAGCGCAAGCGTCTGTGCAATCGGTGCAAGAAGCACCAAAAGCGGAAGCTCCTGCTGCGGCAGCACCAAAACAAGCCGCTATGCCTAACGTACCTGTTCAACCGGGCGATATTGAAATTCCAGTGACACCAGTTCGTAAAGCAATTGCGACAAACATGCTTCGCAGCAAACATGAAGCACCGCATGCATGGACGATGGTTGAAGTCGATGTGACAAACTTAGTTGCTTATCGCGATTCGATTAAAGACGAATTTAAAAAGCGCGAAGGCTTTAACTTAACGTATTTTGCGTTTTTTGTAAAAGCGGTGGCTCAAGCGTTAAAAGAATTCCCACAAATGAACTCGATGTGGGCAGGAGATAAAATTGTTCAAAAGAAAGATATTAACATTTCAATTGCCGTAGCAACAGATGATGCCTTATTCGTTCCAGTGATTAAACATGCTGATGAAAAATCGATTAAAGGCATTGCGCGTGAAATCGCTGAATTAGCAGCGAAAGTGCGCGCAGGTAAGCTCCGTCCGGAAGATATGCAAGGGGGCACATTTACGGTCAATAACACAGGTTCATTCGGTTCGGTACAATCAATGGGCATCATCAACTATCCGCAAGCGGCGATTTTACAAGTCGAATCGATCGTGAAACGCCCTGTTGTAAAAGACGGCATGATCGCGGTTCGCGATATGGTTAACCTTTGCTTATCGCTAGATCATCGCGTACTTGATGGTTTAATTTGCGGTCGCTTTTTAGCGCGTGTCAAAGAAATTTTAGAGCATGTAACAAAAGAAAACACACCAATTT
>OFGS01000091.1_pt1 | contig 25131 bp, 24 predicted proteins | sample 1521851 | NCBI WGS metagenome assembly OFGS01 (sample SAMEA3142070, study PRJEB24117) | hot springs metagenome
CATGACGCATACACCGAAGGCATTGGGGTGGATGTAGGAATTAAATCTCTTGCAACTGTCAGCAACGGCATGACGTTTTCTAATATCCATCACATGCCTAAAGTTAAAAAGCTTGAAAAACAAATCAAAAGACTACAAAGAAAGCTGTCGCGAAAATATGAAATGAACAAAATCCAAACCGAAGGAGGTGAATTCCGTTACAGAAAAACGGAAAACATCAAGAAAATTGAATTCCTTCTTCTGAAAAGGCGACGAAGGCTAAAGAATATACAGCTAAACCACACTCATCACATCACAACAATGTTGGTGAAAACCAAGCCAGCGTATGTCGTGATGGAGGATTTGAATACAAGTGGGATGCTGAAAAACAAAAAGTTATCAAAAGCGATTCAACAACAAACATTCCACGAGTTCAAACGACAAATGGCGTACAAATGTGCATGGCATGGAATTCGGTTTATACTCGCAGACCGATTTTATCCTTCAAGTAAAACGTGTAGTCGATGCGGTCATGTAAAAGAGAAACTTTCTCTATCCGAACGAATGTACCGCTGTGAAACTTGTGGGGGAGAAATAGATCGGGATTTCAACGCAAGTCTAAACCTTAAAAACTATGTTCAATCCATCGCACAGCACTAAACGCTAGCTATGGATATGTACCCATACGTTAGTGGGGAATTCAAGCCTTCGGAGCGTCAAACAAACGAGAGTAGCTTTGGCGAAATCGGACGTGATGAACAAGGAAGGAAACATAGATTTTTATAAGTTTCTTATAAAGTCTTATAAGTTTTCTGTAACGGTGAAAGGATTGGAGCAGTTGTTGCAACGCATTTTTGATGAGTTGGCGTTTTTGCGTGCGAATATGGCAACGAAAGCGGACGTCGCTGCGTTAAAAGATGATATTCGAGCGTTAGAAAGCCGCGTCAGTCATATTGAGCAGACGATGGCGACAAAAGATGATATCGCAAGCATCGAGCAACGGATGGCCACGAAAGATGATATCATCAGCATCGAACAGCGGATGGCCACGAAAGATGACATCGCTGCTATGGACAAGCGCATCGAACACATCGAACAAACGATGGCGACAAAAGACGATGTGGCGCTTGTGCCAGCGATTCGTGAAATAGTTGGACAATTCATGGAACGAATGACTGTTGTTGAGTTGCATGTACAAGAAATTCCAATGATTAAACAACAAATCGAACAGTTGTCGCAACAAATGCAAGAAGGGTTTGAGAAGTTAGATCATCAAGAAACGGTCCTGCAAGCACTTTCACTCCGTTCGATTCAACAAGCAAACGATATCCACTATTTAAAAACAAACGCAATTTCCACGAAATAATGAGAAAGGGTGTCCGGCTTTCGTTGGACACCCTTATTGTTATGCTTCTAGCTGTTCACGCCAATAATGCAACGTGGTTTGCTCCTCTTTGGTGATGATGCCAAGTTCTGTCGCTGTTTCCATGAGCGTATCGTAGTCGGTGACGGTATAGTATGGGATTTGTTCTTGTTGAAATGCTCGTTTTCCTTTTTCTAATCCGTATGTAAAAATCGCAACGACACCAAGCACGTTGCATCCTGCTTCACGCAAGGCGCGCACCGCATGCAATGAGCTGCCGCCTGTTGAAATTAAATCTTCGACGACGACGACGTGTTGCCCCTGTTCTACTTTCCCTTCAATTTGCTTTCCTTTTCCGTGTCCTTTCGCTTGACTGCGAACATAGCACATCGGCATATTCAACCGCTCGCTCACCCATGCGGCATGGGGAATGCCTGCCGTCGCTGTGCCAGCGATGACTTCTACATGCGGAAAATGCGTGCGAATGAGTGATGTCAGCTCGTCGGCAATGGCTTGTCTAACCGCGGGATACGCTAACGTCAAGCGATTATCGCAATAAATGGGCGATTGTATGCCTGAAGACCACGTAAACGGTTCATTTGGACGCAACGATACTGCGCCAATGGAAAGAAGTTGTTTTGCGATTTCTTTTTTCATCATTGTCCACCATCCCATTCCCGTTTTAGACGCTCATATGCTGCATATGGATCACTTGCTTTTGTGATGCTTCGTCCGATGACGATATAATTTGTTCCGAGCTGTTTTGCCTCATACGGTGTGACGACGCGCACTTGATCGTCTGTTTTGTCGCCCGCAAAGCGAATGCCTGGCGTGACGGTGATAAACGATGTGCCGAACGATGCGCGAAGAAGCGGCACTTCTTGTGCGGAACAAACAACACCGTCAAGTCCGCTACGGTAAGCGAGAGATGCGTAATGAACGACCGTTTCTTTCATCGGGCGATCGATCAGCAATTCATCGCGGAGAACTTGCTCGCTTGTGCTCGTCAGCTGCGTAACGGCAATGCAACGTGGACGGCTCATCCCGTGTGGTGTTCCTTCTTCTAATCCTTCGATCGCCGCGCGCATCATTGCACTTCCTCCTGAAGCATGAACGTTTACTAAATCAACGCCTAGTTTTGCTAACCCTTTCATCGCTTTCTTCACTGTATGTGGAATATCATGAAGCTTTAAATCTAAAAAAATATGATGGCCTTTCTGTTTCAGTTCGTCAATTATTGCTGGACCTTCTTGAAAATATAGCTCCATGCCGACTTTTAAAAAGAGCGACGTATGGGAAAATGGTTGTAAAAACGTTCGCACTTCTTCTTTTGATGCAAAATCAAGTGCTACAATAAACGGTTTGTCCATTGTTCCATCCCCTTCCCGTACATTGTGAAATATGATCGATACGAAGTTCATCTAAAACATTCGGTAAGTCGCGAATAATGTTTGGACAAACGTACGGGTCGATGAAATTCGCTGTACCGATCGCGACCGCACTCGCACCGGCATAAAAAAATTCGATGACGTCTTCCGCGCTTTCAATCCCGCCCATGCCGATAATCGGAAGCGATACCGCTTGACTCACTTCATAAATCATTCGAATCGCAATCGGCTTAATCGCTGGACCAGATAACCCACCTGTTCGGTTCGCTAAAATCGGCTTCGCTGTTTTCACATCAATGCGCATGCCTAATAACGTATTAATCATCGTCAATCCGTCCGCCCCTGCTTGTTCAACCGCTTTCGCCATCGCAACGATGTTTGTGACATTCGGTGATAGTTTCACATAAACAGGCACGTCCGACACTTCTTTGACCACCCGCGTCAGCTCCGCAGCGACTTCTGGAACCGTTCCGAATGCGATGCCGCCCTTTTTCACGTTCGGGCATGAAATGTTCAACTCGAGCGCATGAACGTTTGGCGCTTTCGAAATGCGCCGAGCCACTTCTACATATTCTTCTACGGTCGAACCAGCCACGTTGGCGATAATCGGCACGTCATATTGCGCTAACCACGGCAATTCTTCAGTGAGCACCACATCGACACCTGGATTTTGCAATCCGATCGCATTTAACATGCCGCTTGGCGTTTCCGCTACGCGCGGCGTCGGATTGCCGAAGCGCGCGTCAAGCGTCGTCGCTTTAATCATGATCGCCCCAAGCACGCTTAAATCATAAAATTTCGCGTATTCTCGTCCAAATCCGAAACAGCCGGAGGCAGGCATAATCGGATTTTTTAATGAAAGTCCTGGCAACTCCACGGCTAATCGATTCATAACACGACCTCCCCCGCCCGAAATACCGGACCGTCGCTACATACTTTTTTATATGCCGTTTCGCTATGCGGCACGCGACATACGCATGCAAAACAAGCCCCGACACCGCATCCCATCCGTTCTTCGAGCGACAAATATACGTCTTGATGTGGAAACTCGTTTGCGAGCGCCCGTAACATCGGCTTCGGTCCACATGCGTATAACACATCAAACGAAAGGCAATAGTGATGAATGACGTCGGTGACAAATCCTTTCATGCCGTACGAGCCGTCTACGGTCGCAACGTACGTCTCGCCAAACGATGCGAATCGCTCCTCGTAAAATGCGACATCTTTCGTTTGAAAGCCGAGCACAATCGTCACAAATACTCCTTTTTTCACGAGTTGTTTCGCTAATTCATATAACGGTGGCACACCGATGCCCCCACCGACAAGAAGCGCGCGTTGTCCGCTTGACAGTGCAGAAATCGGGAAACCGTTTCCGAGCGGACCGAGCACATCGACCGTGTCTCCGGGCAATTTTTGCGAAAGGAGCGTCGTTCCTGCCCCTTCCGCGCGGTAAATAATTGTACATTCATTCGCTTCTAGATTCATGTCGCAAAGGCTGAGCGGACGTCTGAGCAGCGGTCCGCTGTTTGCCACCTTCATGTGCACAAACTGTCCTGGTGTACGCATGCGCTGAACGAGCGAACCTGCGAGCGTCAACTCATAAATGCCTTTGGCGATTTGGCGGTTAGAGATGATCGTCATATTCTCCTTCATACGCCCACCTTCTTTTCTGTCATCGCCATTGTCGAAAACGTCATCGCTTCTAAGACGAGAAGCATCGCTTTCGCTGTATCGAGCGACGTTAAACACGGAATGCCGTTTTCGACTGCTTCGCGACGAATGCGGAAGCCGTCGCTTTCCGTTTCTTTTCCTTTTGTTAATGTATTAATGACGACTTGCGCTTTGCCTTGACGAATCACATCAAGAATGTTTGGTGAACCGGTATGAATTTTATTGACGACAGTGACCGGAATGTTTGCTTCCCGTAACGTTTGTGCTGTACCGTTTGTCGCAAGCAACTGGTAACCGATATGGTAAAACCGGCGGGCGATGTCGATCGCTTCTTCTTTATCTTTGTCGGCGATCGTCAACAACACAGCACCGTGTGGACGAATGTGAATGCCTGAAGCGACAAGTCCTTTATAAAGCGCCTTCGCAAACGTTTCATCTTTTCCGATGACTTCACCTGTCGATTTCATTTCTGGTCCGAGCGAAATATCGACGTTGCGCAACTTCGCAAACGAAAAGACAGGAGCTTTCACATATACACCGTCGCTTTCTTCTTTTAATCCGGTGTTGTAGCCAAGCGCTTGCAACGTTTCTCCTAAAATGACTTTTGTCGCTATATTCGCCATTGGCACGTTCGTAATTTTACTTAAAAACGGAACGGTTCGGCTCGAACGCGGATTCACTTCTAGTACGTACACCTCGCCGTCATATAATACAAACTGAATGTTCAACAGTCCGACGATGCGCAACCCTTTCGCGAGCGCAATTGTATAATCGACAATTTTTTGTTGAATGTCTTTTGATAACGTTTGTGGCGGATATACGGCAATCGAATCGCCAGAATGGACGCCCGCGCGCTCAATATGTTCCATAATGCCTGGGATAAACACGTCTTCCCCGTCCGAAATCGCATCGACTTCGATTTCTTTTCCGATTAAATAACGGTCGATGAGTACCGGATGTTGCGGATTTACTTTGACCGCATGTTCCATATAATGAAGCAATTCCTCTTCCTTATACACGATTTCCATCGCCCGACCGCCAAGCACGTACGATGGTCGAACGAGAACAGGGTAACCGATTTCGTTCGCAATATGGACCGCTTCTTGTACGGAACATGCTGTTTTTCCTTTCGGTTGCGGAATGCCGAGGTGTGCAAGCGTCCGTTCAAATTTGTCGCGGTTTTCCGCACGATCTAAATCTTCAAGCGATGTGCCGAGAATGCGCACGCCGCGCGCCGCTAATTCCGCCGCTAAGTTGATGGCCGTTTGTCCACCGAATTGGACGATGACGCCAATCGGCTGTTCTAAGTCGATGACGTGCATCACATCTTCAATCGTTAACGGTTCAAAGTACAACTTATCGGAAATGCTAAAGTCGGTTGAAACGGTTTCTGGATTGTTGTTAATAATGATTGCTTCATATCCCGCTTCTTTAATCGCCCATACACAATGAACGGTCGCGTAGTCAAACTCAATTCCTTGCCCGATACGAATCGGACCAGAGCCGAGGACGACGACACTTTCACGGGCGGTCACGATCGATTCGTTTTCTTCTTCGTACGTGCTGTAATAATACGGTGTTTCGGATTCAAATTCCGCTGCGCACGTATCGACCATTTTATATACAGGTGTGATTTGGGCGCGCTTACGCATCTCATATACGTCGCGTTCAGTCATATGCCAAAAGTTAGCGATCGCCACATCAGAAAAGCCCATTTCTTTTGCTTGTTGAAGAACAGTCATATCGCCAACATGGTCGCGTAAAACCGTTTCGAAGGCGACGATACGGGCGATTTTCGTTAAAAAGAACGGGTCGATTTGGCTCCATGCATGTACTTGTTCGACCGTTACGCCGCGGCGAAACGCTTCGGCGATGTAAAATAGACGCTCATCGCCCGCTTTTCGAATACGCTTTTGCAGCAAGGCGTCGTCGACTTGTTCTTTTAACTCGAGATGATAGACGCTCGTTTCGAGCGAGCGGACCGCTTTTAATAGCGACTCCTCAAACGTGCGCCCGATCGCCATCACTTCCCCTGTCGCTTTCATTTGCGTACCGAGATGGCGGTTCGCTGATTCGAATTTATCGAACGGAAAGCGCGGAATTTTTGTAACGACGTAATCGAGCGTTGGCTCAAAGCAAGCGTACGTTTTTCCTGTGACCGGATTCATCATTTCATCCAGCGTTAAGCCAACCGCAATTTTTGCTGCTAGTTTGGCAATCGGATACCCCGTCGCTTTAGATGCAAGCGCCGATGAGCGACTGACGCGCGGGTTTACTTCAATGACGTAATATTGAAAACTGTGTGGATCAAGAGCGAGCTGGACGTTGCATCCCCCTTCGATACCGAGCGCGCGAATAATGCGAAGCGAGGCGTTTCGCAACAGTTGATATTCGCGATCGCTTAACGTTTGGCTCGGAGCGACGACGATGGAATCGCCCGTATGAATGCCGACAGGATCAATATTTTCCATATTGCAAACGACGATCGCGTTGTCTTTTGCATCGCGCATCACTTCGTACTCAATTTCTTTATAGCCTGCGATACTTTTTTCTAATAAACATTGATGAACCGGACTCATTTTTAAACCGCTAGAAACGATGTCGACAAGCTCTTCTTCGTTCGTACAAATGCCCCCACCTGTTCCACCGAGCGTAAATGCTGGGCGGACGATGACCGGATAACCAATTTGTTCAACGAACGCATACGCTTCTTGTAAACTATGAACGATAGCGCTTTCCGGCACCGGCTCGCCAAGTTCGTTCATGAGCGCGCGAAATTGTTCGCGGTCTTCTGCTTTTTCAATCGCTTCTAATTTCGTGCCGAGAATTTCAACGCCACATTCCTCAAGCACTCCTGCTTTCGCTAATTCGACCGCTAAATTTAGCCCCGTTTGCCCGCCAAGCGTCGGCAAAATCGCATCCGGACGCTCTTTCCGAATGACGCGCGAGACAAATTCAAGCGTTAACGGCTCCATATACACTTTGTCAGCAATTTCTGTATCGGTCATAATCGTTGCTGGATTGGAGTTGACGAGAATGACTTTATATCCTTCTTCTTTTAATGCTAAACATGCTTGCGTCCCTGCGTAATCAAACTCTGCTGCCTGACCGATGACGATCGGTCCTGAACCGATGACAAGAATCGTTTCAATATCTTGGCGTTTAGGCATGAACGACCCCTCTTTCTTTTTTAAACTGTTCAATCATCGCAATAAAATCATCAAATAAATCGTTTGCATCTTCTGGTCCCGGTGACGCTTCTGGGTGGTATTGCACCGTAAATGCCGGAACGTCGCGATGGCGAAGCCCTTCAATCGTTCCGTCGTTTAAAGCGATATGTGTCACTTGTAACCGCGTGCGTGAAAGCGACTGCTCCGTGACGGTGTAGCCATGGTTTTGTGAAGTAATGGCGACTTTTCCTGTTTCGATATGTTGAACCGGATGATTCGAGCCGCGATGACCGAACTTCATTTTTTCCGTATTCGCCCCGCAAGCAAGTGCAAACAGTTGATGACCGAGACAAATTCCAAAAAGTGGAGTGTGACCGAGTATGCCTTGAATCATATGAATCGCCTCTGGTACATCTTTCGGATCCCCCGGTCCGTTCGATAACATGACTCCATCCGGATGCAGCTGCAACACTTCTTCTGCCGTTGCATTGTATGGCAGCACGATGACGTCACAATGACGTTTATTTAACTCGCGCAAAATGCCGTGCTTCATGCCAAAGTCGATTAAAACGACGCGATGACCGCGCCCCGGACTAGCGTACGCACTTTTTGTCGATACGCGCTTCACTTGATCGCGTATAAGCTCTGTTTCTTTTAAGTGCGCGATCGCCTCTGTCACCGAAACGTCCATGTCGCAAATCATCCCTTTTAACGTGCCGTGTTGACGAATGATGCGCGTCAGCTTGCGCGTATCTACTCCTGCTAACCCAGGAATGTTTTTCATACGTAAATATTCGTCAATCGTCATTTCACTTCGCCAATTGGACGGAGATAGGCACGCTTCTTTCACAACAAACCCGAACACGTGCGGTTCGATCGATTCGAAATCGTCGCGGTTTACGCCGTAGTTGCCGATCAACGGATATGTCATCGTTACAATTTGTCCGCAATACGACGGATCAGTTAAAATTTCTTGATATCCTGTCATCCCTGTGTTAAAAACGACTTCACCAACTGTTTGCCTTTTACTTCCGAACGCTTCTCCAACAAAACGTGTACCATCTTCTAAAATGAGTTGTCGTTTCATCACTCTCTCCCTTTCTGCCAAACAATGTTTCCGTCGACGACTGTCATCGTCGGCCATCCTTTACACGTCCAGCCTGCAAATGGCGTATTTTTTCCTTTCGAAACAAACGTAGCCGGATCAATCACTTGTGTTGTATGTAAATCGATGACAACGAAATCTGCTTTTGCGCCAACTTTTAATTGTCCGCCATCGAGACGAAACGTCTCCGCTGGTTTTTTCGACAACCAATCGATGAGCTGTTTTAACGTACATACTCCTTTTTCAACAAAATGTGTATATAAAAGCGGGAAGGCCGTTTCCAATCCGACAATTCCAAATGGGGCAAGCACCATCCCTTCACTTTTTTCTTCTTCCGTATGCGGTGCATGGTCGGTGGCAATGAAATCAATCGTTCCATCAAGCAATCCTTCGATTAACGCTTGTTGATCTTCTTTCGTTCGCAATGGCGGATTCATTTTAAAATTCGCATCGAGCGAAGGAATATGTTCCTCACAAAGCAACAAATGGTGCGGCGTTACTTCGGCAGTGACGCGAATGCCTGCCCGCTTCGCCTCGCGCACGATGCGTACCGACTGTTTCGTACTGATATGGCAAACGTGATAATGACAGCCCGTTGCCTCCGCTAATAACACATCGCGCGCAATATGTACAGCTTCGCAAACGGAAGGAATGCCAGAAAGCCCATGTCGTTTCGCAAATGCCCCATCGTGCACGCACCCTTTATACGTCAACGTTTCATCTTCGCAATGCGCAACGATCGGCATATCAAGAGCGGCGGCTTGTTGCATCGCTTCATACATCATGCGTGCGCTTTGTACGCCAACGCCATCGTCTGTAAACGCAAATGCCCCTGCTTCTTTTAATGCGGCAAAATCGACAAGCTGTTTTCCGGCTTGGCGTACAGTAATCGCCGCATACGGCAAAACGCGCACGTGCGCTGTTTCGCGAATGCGATGGACGAGCCATTCCATTTGTTGTTTCGTATCTGGAACAGGTTTTGTATTTGGCATCGCCGCAATCGTTGTAAATCCGCCTTTTGCCGCAGCGAGCGTACCTGTCGCAATCGTTTCTTTATGTTCTCCCCCCGGTTCGCGCAAATGAACGTGGACGTCAATAAACCCCGGAGCGACAAACTGTCCGTTTACGTCAATCACTTCATCATGATCGTCCTCATCCATATGAGAAGCGATATGAGTAATACGGCCTTCATCGATTTTTATATCAGCCGAGATGAACTCGCCTTGTTCGTTAAGCAAGCGCGCACGTTTGAATATGGTAGCCATTTTGTGTCCCTCCTTTTTGTAATGCGCGTTTCAATACAGCCATGCGCACGTAGACGCCGTTTTCCATTTGTTTAAAAATGCGAGACCGTTCGCATTCAACGAGTTCGCTTGCGATTTCTACATCGCGATTCACAGGGGCTGGATGTAAAATGATGCTCGTTTTCTTCATTTGTTTTTCTCGTTCGATCGTTAAGCCATATTGCTCGTGATATTGCTCTTTTGTCCAACCCATTTTTTCGTCATGGCGCTCGTGTTGAATGCGAAGAAGCATCACAACATCCGCCTCTTTTACTGCCGTATCAAGATCGACGTATGTGCCATAACCGTTTTCTGTATCTTGCCATTCCGGCGGGCTGCAAAATAAGACGTTTGCACCTAGCCTTGTTAATATTTCAGCATTAGAACGCGCCACTCGGCTATGACGAATGTCACCAACGATCGCCACATCAAGCCCAATAAATGTGCCAAATTGTTGACGAATGGTCATTAAGTCGAGCAACGATTGCGTCGGATGATGACCGCACCCATCGCCTGCGTTAATGATCGAAATGTCAATCGCATGACGGAGCGGTTCAAAATAATGATCGGATGGGTGGCGAATGACAACGGCTTCCACGCCGATTGCTTGCAACGTCCGAATCGTATCATACAACGTTTCTCCTTTTTGGACGCTCGACATATCTGCATCAAACGGAATGACTTCAAGCCCGAGTTTTCGTTCCGCCATCTCAAAGCTGCAACGCGTCCGCGTGCTCGGCTCAAAAAATAAGTTGGCGACAAACGTTTGTTTATTCACTTTCCACGTTTCCCCGTTCGCAAATCGTTCCGCTTCATGCAAAATGGCAAGCACATCATCAACCGATAACTCTGCTAACTTTAGTAAATGGTTCATGCAACATTCCTCCTTTTTAGTAAAAAAACACCTTGCCAAGCGAGGCAAGGTGTTTGAAAACATGAGGAAAGAGACCGTTTGGGCAAACGGATTTCCTCATTCACACCTTTGTAAGCCTCGCTGGACTTCTTTTAAAAGGTGTGTTATGCAACATCGTGTGTTTGTTCAAATACGCTATCATTCACTTTCGGACGACCCGGCAAGATGAGATTTAAGATGATGCCTGTTATAGCGGCAAGCGCCATGCCGTGCACTTCAAATTGTTCCGATACTTTCACGACCGCATCGCCAATTCCAATGACGAGAATGACTGATGAGATCACTAAGTTTCGCTTGTCGCCAAAGTCGATGTTGCTGTCGACAAGCATGCGTAAACCAGAAGAGGCGATAATGCCGAACAGTAAGATCGATACGCCACCCATGACTGGTGTCGGAATTGAACTAATGAGCGCCGTCACTTTTCCTAAAAATCCGAAGGCGATGGCGAGCACAGCTGCACCAGCTAACACATATACGCTATATACGCGCGTAATCGCTAATACACCGATGTTTTCTCCGTATGTCGTCTTCGGTGGACCACCGATGAGAGCTGAAATCATCGTCGCTAATCCGTCACCGAGAATCGAGCGGTGTAACCCCGGCTCTTTAATGTAGTCGCGGCCGACAACTTTACTTAACACTAGCTGATGACCAATATGTTCAGATAACGTGACGATGGCGACAGGGACCATTAATAGCACAATATCGAGCGTCACGCGCACATCATAATGAACGAACGGCAATAAGAAATCTGGCATTTCAATCCATTTTGCTTTCGCAACCCCGGATAAATCTACCACACCAATGGCTAACGCGTATACGTAACCGACGATAATTCCCATGAGTACAGGCACGAGGCTAAACATTCCTCTTGATAAAATCGAAAACATAATTGTTGCGGCAAGGGTGACAACAGCAACAGAAAAGTGCGTTAAACTATATTTTCCATCTGGACCGTTCATCGCCATGCTGACAGCGACGTTTGCTAATCCTAATCCGATGACGATAATGACCGGACCGACGACGATCGGCGGAAGTAAATTCATAATCCAACGATAACCTGCTTTTTTAATCGCTAAAGCGACGATGCCGTATACAAGCCCTGCTAAAAAGCTACCGATCATCGCTGCTCCTGGTCCGCCTGTTGCTTTTGCTGCAATAATTGGCGTAATGAACGCAAACGATGAACCGAGGTAAGCAGGCACTTGCCATTTTGTAACGATTAAAAAGGCGATTGTGCCAAGTCCGCTTGAAATGAGCGCCATTGCTGGACTTAATCCGACTAAGTATGGCACTAAAATCGTGGCACCAAACATCGCAAATAAATGTTGTAAACTAAGTGTCATGAGTTGCCCAAAAGAAGGGACATCTTTCACATCTAAAACCGGTTTGTTCATTTTCTCTCTCCCTTTCTATATTTAATAAAAAACCCTCTTTGTCCGTACGAAGGTACAAAGAGGGTATAGGAAACGAATCCCCTTTGTCAGCCTCGCTGGACTGCCTTTAAAAAGGGTGCTTTATTCATGTATGCTCACTTGATCGATGTCATCCACTTCTTTTAATTCGACGACGATCATTTCTGCGCTAGATGTCGGAATGTTTTTGCCGACGAAATCGGCGCGAATCGGTAGTTCGCGATGACCGCGGTCAACGAGAACGGCTAGTTGAATTTGCGCCGGGCGACCGAGATCCATGACGGCATCCATCGCTGCGCGCACCGTTCGTCCTGTAAATAACACATCATCGACTAAAATGACTTTTTGATTTGTAACGGAAAACGGGACGTCCGTTCCTTTCACAAGCGGTTCACGATCTTCTGTTTTTACCGTTAAATCATCACGGTATAACGTAATATCTAACTCACCGACCGGAATGGATGTTCCTTCAATTTGTTCAATGCGTTCGGCTAATCGTTTCGCTAAGTAAATGCCGCGCGTTTTAATGCCGACGAGCACGCAGCCATCAATGCCTTTATTGCGCTCAATAATTTCGTGAGCAATGCGCGTTAACGCGCGTCGAATCGCTTGTTCATCAAGGACAACTGCCTTTTGCATCGTCTCACCTCCATACAAAAAACCCTCTCACCGTTTGGCGAGAGGGTACATGTAGGCATACGTCACCTAAATCCGACACCTTCTCAGCCTCACGGGACTGAATTTAAAGGTCTTGTTCACTTGAACTCATTTTACGTTTCTTTTTTTGTTTTGTCAACGATTATTTCGCAACATATCGAGCAATCGTTCAAATTCATGAGGAAGCGGGGCTTCAAACTGCAAATATTCGCCTGTCCGCGGGTGATGGAATCCTAATACGCCCGCATGAAGCGCTTGTCCGTCAATCGGCAACGTTTTGCGCGGACCGTATTTCGGATCTCCGGCAAGCGGGTAGCCGATATATTTCATATGAACGCGAATTTGATGCGTTCGCCCTGTTTCGAGCTGACATTCGACATACGTATAATGTTCAAACCGTTCAAGGACGCGAAAATGCGTCACCGCTTCTTTCCCGTTTTCAACAACCGCCATGCTTTGTCGGTCGCGCGGGTCGCGTCCAATTGGCGCATCAATCGTCCCGTAATCGTGCGGAATGACGCCATGAACGATCGCATGATATTTCCGCGTCACTGTTTTATTAACAAGCTGATTGACGAGCGATTCGTGGGCGAGATCGTTTTTAGCAACCATTAATAAGCCGGACGTATCTTTATCGATGCGATGAACGATGCCCGGACGCAATACGCCGTTAATTCCTGAAAGATCTTGACAATGAGCAAGTAACGCATTGACGAGCGTTCCGCGCATATGACCTGGCGCTGGATGAACGACCATGCCACGCGGCTTGTTGACGACTAATACATCAGCATCTTCGTAATAAATGTCGAGCGGAATCGACTCAGGCTCGACATCTAACGGCTCAGGGTTTGGAATGGAAATGACGACTTCATCATCGACGTGGCATTTGTAGTTCGGCTTTACCGCTTTCCCGTTGACGAGCACATGTCCTTCTTTTAGCCATTGTTGCACTTGGGAACGCGACCATTGTTCATTTAAGCCAGCGATAATTTTATCAATGCGTTCCCCATCATGTTGTTCTTCAATCGTTAGTTGAATTTGCTCCATCGCTCATTCCCTTTCGTTTTTTTTCTTCCATCCATGTTTGGATAAACAAAAGCGTCACACCAACCGTTAATGCGGCATCGGCGACGTTAAAAATCGGAAAGCTGTAATCGAAAATATACGTATGTACAAAATCGACGACTTCTTTTCGAAACACGCGATCAATAAAGTTGCCGATCGCCCCGCCAAGCATAAGCCCTAGAGAGATCCCAAATAACCGCTCTGTCGGCTTCAAGCGCTGAATATATACGATAATCCCAATGACGACGACAATCGTAATGAGATAAAATAACCAAAATTGCCCTTGCAACATGCCCCATGCCGCTCCGCGATTGCGATGAGACGTAATGTACAACACGTTTTCGATGACACGAATGCTTTCACCTAATTCCATATAGCGAACGACGAGCCATTTCGTCCATTGATCGATGACAATGACGACAAAAGCAAGCAAATAATATAACATCATACCCCTCCAAAGCGAAATTCTTTTTCATTTTATCATAAACAATCCCCCCTTAAAAGAGAGGGGGGATGTCGGTTATTGCTTGACAATTGCCGCACAACGTGGACATAGCTCTGGGTGGTTGGCATCTTCGCCGACCGTTGGTGTCACAACCCAGCAACGCGCACACGTTTTTCCTTCTGCTTGTTTGACGACGATCGCTGTTTTTGTAAATGTTTGCGCCTCGCTTGGTGCGTCCGCAAACGTTCCACCGATCGAAAATGCTGAAACAATTAATAGTTGTTTCATATCTTCTTCAATCGAATCGATGAGCGCTTTCGTTTCGTCTGTCGGATATAAAATGACGTGCGCAGTGAGCGACTTACCGATTAGTTTTTCATTGCGCGCCACTTCTAACGCTTTTAACACTTCGTCGCGCAACTCCATAAATGCATCCCATTTTTTAACGATGCGATCTTCATCATCCATACGCACCGCTTCTGGCATATCGACAAGTTGCACACTTTCTTCTTTTACGTGCGGAATGTATGACCATACTTCATCTGCTGTATGCGGTAAAATTGGCGCAACAAGTTTCGTTAACGCAACAAGCGTTTCGTACAACACCGTTTGAATGGAGCGACGCTCATGGCTGTTTGCCGCTTCAATGTACAATATGTCTTTCGAGAAGTCGAAGTAAAACGCGCTTAAATCAATGGTACAGAAGTTGTTCACTTCATGGTAAATGGTCGCAAACTCATACGTTTCATACGCTTGTTTTACTTTTTCAATTAAACGATTCAGTTTAATGAGCATATAGCGATCGACTTCGCGCAATTCATTTATCGCTACGCGTTCCGCTGGGTTGAAATCGAATAAGTTACCGAGCATAAAGCGGAACGTATTGCGAATTTTTCGATACACTTCGGCGACTTGTTTTAAAATGTTATCAGAAATGCGCACGTCTGCTTGATAATCGACAGAAGCAACCCAAAGGCGCAAAATGTCCGCACCGAGCTGTTCCATCACTTTTGCCGGCACGACGACGTTGCCGAGCGATTTGCTCATTTTCCGTCCTTCGCCATCTAATACGAATCCGTGGCTTAAAACGCCTTTATACGGCGCTTTTCCCGTCACGGCAACCGCTGTAGAAAGCGATGAGTTAAACCAACCGCGATATTGGTCGGAACCTTCTAAGTAAAGGTCGGCTGGACGTTGTAAATCCGCGCGTTCTTCTAACACCGCTTGATGAGAAGAACCGGAGTCAAACCATACGTCCATAATGTCCGTTTCTTTCGTAAAGCGTCCGTTCGGGCTACCTGGATGCGTAAACCCTTCTGGAAGTAAATCTTTTGCTTCACGTTCAAACCAAACGTTAGAACCGTATTGGCGGAATAAGTTCGATACATGTTCAATCGTTTCGTCCGTAATAATTGGCTCGCCATTTTCCGCATAAAAGACAGGGATCGGCACACCCCATGCGCGTTGGCGGGAAATGCACCAGTCACCGCGATCGCGAATCATGTTGTGGATGCGAATTTCACCCCATGCTGGCACCCATTTCGTTTCTTCAACCGCTTGCAACAGTTGCTCGCGAATTTTATCGATGGATGCAAACCATTGCGCAGTCGCTCGGAAAATCGTTGGTTGCTTCGTCCGCCAATCGTGCGGATATGAGTGTGTAATAAACGATAGTTTTAGCAGGGCGCCGACTTCTTGTAGTTTTTCCGTAATCGCTTTGTTCGCATCATCGTAAAACATGCCGGCAAACCCTGGCGCTTCTTCTGTCATATAGCCGCGCTCGTCAACTGGACAAAGCACACCTAAGCCGTATTTTTGGCCGACAATAAAGTCGTCTTCCCCGTGTCCTGGAGCCGTATGGACGCAACCTGTTCCAGCGTCCGTTGTGACGTGTTCACCACAAACGACGAGCGAATCGCGGTCGTAAAACGGATGTTTCGCCACGACGTACTCAAGCTCGCTTCCTTTGACTGTTTTTAATACCGTCACATGTTCCCAACCAATTTCTTTTTGCACCGATGAAAGCAACTCGGATGCGACAACATATTTACGACCGTCTGCTTCAACGACGCTATATTGTAGCTCTGGATGAACAGCAATGCCTAAGTTCGCAGGAATCGTCCATGGCGTCGTCGTCCAAATGACGATATGTTCATCACCATTTAGCACACCTTTTCCGTCTTTGACAGGAAAAGCAACGTAAATAGACGGCGAACGTTTATCTTTATACTCAATTTCTGCTTCAGCAAGCGCGGATTCGCTTGATGGAGACCAATATACCGGTTTTAACCCTTTGTAAATTAACCCTTTTTTCGCCATTTCGCCAAACACTTTAATTTGTTGTGCCTCGTATTCTGGCGTTAATGTAATGTAAGGGTTGTCCCAGTCGCCGCGCACGCCAAGTCGTTTAAATTGCTCGCGCTGGCGGTCAATTTGCTCATATGCATATTGCTCACATAATTTTCGAAATTCAGCAACGCTCATTTCTTTGCGATTGACGCCTTTATTTTTCGTGAGCGCCGTTTCGATTGGCAGCCCGTGCGTATCCCATCCTGGCACGTACGGTGCACAGTAGCCGCTCATCGATTTATAGCGAACGATGAAATCTTTTAAAATTTTATTGAGCGCATGGCCCATATGAATGTCACCGTTCGCATACGGCGGTCCGTCATGTAGCACAAACAGCGGACGATCTTTCGTGCGCTCTTGCACTTTGCGGTAAATGTCCATCTCTTCCCATTTCGCTTGTATTTCCGGCTCGCGCTGCGGAAGATTGCCACGCATCGGAAAATCAGTCTTTGGCATCAGTAACGTATCTTTGTAATCCATGATGTTAAACCTCCTTTATGTATGAAAATAAAAAAACCTCCTCATGCCCAAAAGGGACGAGAAGGTCTCGCGGTACCACCCTTATTGACTATGTTCCCATAGTCCACTCGACATTCGTAACGGGAATGACGCGCCGTGGCCTACTATTTGTTCAGCACGGAACTCTGGGGTGATTTTCATTCCTTCGCTTATGCCGAGCTTCCACCGCCCTCGACTCGCTGAAATAAGCTGTTGAAAGAACTACTGTCCCCTTCATCGTTTTTCTTATATAACTGTAATCGATATTATAGGCAATAACAACGCCGCTCGTCAAGACTCTGCTATTTCTTGTATCTCTTCATCATCGAGCTTGTAATCTAATAAATGGTCCCAGTCACCGTTGTTTAACATATCAAGCTGTGCTTCAATTAACATTTTAAAACGATTGCGGAACACTTTCGCTTGACGCTTTAATTCTTCGACTTCCATCGCAATTTTCCTCGTTTTTGCAAGCGCTTCGCTAATGATGCGATCCGCGTTTTTCTCCGCTTCTTTAATGATGAGCTTCGCTTCTTTTTGAGCGTTTCGCTTCACTTCTTCCGCTGTTTCTTGCGCGATTAAAATCGATTTATTTAACGTTTCTTCAATATTTGTAAAATAATTGAGCCTTTCTGTCAGCTCTTGCACCTTTTCTTCAAGCTGTTTTTTTTCACGCAAAATCATTTCATAGTCTTTAATGACTTGATCTAAAAACTCGTTTACTTCATCTTCATCATATCCGCGAAAGCCTCGGCTAAATTCTTTATTATGAATATCTAACGGCGTTAACGGCATGTGGCCCACCTCCATCTTATGTACGTATGTGTTCATTCGACATGTCTCGCGAAAATCCTGCTTTTATTTTGCTTTTTCGACAACGATGCGCCATTTTTCTTTTTTTGTTTGCCCAGCAATCGCTTGTAGTCGGCAACGGCCGTACCCGCGCAGCGACAATACATCGCCTTCTCGGCACTCCATATGCGCTTGGTCAACCGTTTTCCAATTGACTTTCGCTAAGCTTTGTTCAATAAGTGCTTGCGCTTTTTGGCGCGATATGCGGAAACATTGCGCTAAAATGGCGTCAAGCCGCAAAGAAGAAACGATTAACGTCTCTTCCTCCCATTCTTCTTTCACATCAAGAAGGTTGGAGAGCGGTTGTTCTTCTAGTAACACTTTTGCTTTTCCGATCGAAGTCACGTTCATTTTTACAAACGGCGCAATTTCTTTAGCGACGACAAACTGAATGACATCTTCAACGATGACGATGTCGCCGAACTTTTCGCGCTTTACACCGAGCGACAACAAGGCACCAAGCACATCGCGATGCCCAAGCGTCACAAACTTTTTCGGATAGCGAACGGAAAACAACGATAATTGAAAATCATCTTCATTCGGTTGCAAGTACGGCGGGTATAGTAGTGCACGCTTTCGCTCTACAGACGAGGAACCGCCAAAAAAAGCAACGTGCACCTCATCGTGATTGCCGACAATCGAGCGGACAATTTGTTGTTCACGCGGAGTTAAAAAATCTGTGAGTTTCGGAGCATATTGTTCCGTCACGAGCCGCTTCCATTCGCAAACGAGATCAATAAAATGATGCTCTTCCTTTCGAAAATGTTGATAAATGTCCATTACAACCCTCGGCTGACCATATCTACTAATCCATAAACTCCTGCTGTCGCAAAGCGTAAAACGAGCAAGGCGACGATCGGAGAAATGTCGATCATGCCAATCGGCGGAATAAAGCGGCGAAACGGCTCTAAATACGGCTCACAAATGTTGGCGAAAAACTGTCCCACTTTCGTTTCGCGCGCATTCGGAAACCAAGACATTAAAATGTAAATAATAATCGCATACGAATATACTTCAATGACTGTTGCTAAAAAGTTTGCAATTGTATACAAATTTACCACCTCTTTATCGTCGGTTCATCGTCAGAAACAATAGAAATGGATCCACTGACATCGACATTATCTGGCGTGCATAAAAAAATCGTAGATCCAACTTGTTGAATGTCTCCGCCAATCGCATACACCGTTCCGCTTAAAAAGTCAACGATGCGCCGCGCTTGGTCACGATCGACACGATGAACGTTGACAACAACGGCACGTCGATTTTTTAAATGGTCAGCAATTTCTTGTACTTCGGCATAAGCGCGCGGTTCAAATAAAACGAGCTTGGACGATTTTTGCACACTTTGCAAACTGACGACGTTTTGCTTTTGTTCTACTTTCGGTTGTTGGGCGACTTCTTCTTGCTCATACTCATCTTCTTCCCATTTTTCTTCATCTAAATCAAAAAAATCGCGAATTTTTTTCACAAATCCCATTTTACTCCACCTCCTCTTCACCAACAAGACATGTACCGAGTCGAAGAAACGTTGCTCCTTCTTCCACCGCAATCACATAATCGTTTGACATTCCCATTGACAATTGTGTACAAGGGGCGTGCGGTAGTTGTTTTTCTTGCACGCGTTCTTTTAGCTCACGTAGCGTCCGAAAACAACGACGAATCGTCGCTTCATCATCCGTATACGGCGCCATCGTCATCAACCCGACAACTTGAATACGTGAAAAAGCAGATAATGTTTCAATAAACGGCAATACATCTTCCGGCGCTAACCCGTGTTTCGATTGCTCGCCTGAAACATTCACTTGCACGAAACATTTGATCGTCCGATTGGCTCGCTTGTCGATTTCTTCCGCTAACGACAGACGGTCAAGCGAATGAATGTAATCGACGTCATCAATAATTTGTTTCACTTTTCTCGATTGCAATGTGCCGATGAAATGCCACGTTGCTTCTTTTCCGATCGCTTCGTATTTGTGTAAAAAACCGTCGGCCCGGCTTTCGCCTAAATGAACGATGCCCGCTTCCATCGCCTCTTTTGCCCGTGCGATGCTTACGTATTTTGTTACTGCCACAATTTGAACATCTGATGCGTTTCGTCCTGTTTTTTCACACGCTTCCGCAATATGTTGTTGAATCGTTTGTAAACGTTGTTTAACCGTCATATGATCACCTCCAGCCAATAAGCGCCATCATTCTTCCTGTTTTTCCGCCATCGCGACGGTGAGAGAAAAATAATGACGGCTCACAGCTCGTGCAATACGATGAAACAGCGATATGCTCGCTCGGAACACCTGCTTGTTGCAGTAGTTGTTTATTCATTTCTTTTAAATCGAGCGCATATTGTCCCTTACTTGTTTCATTATAAAGAGATTGAGGCGAGTTGACTAGCGCCTTTTGGACGAATTCAATGACGCGATCATCGACGACGTAACAACAACGGCCGATCGATGGACCGATGACAACGTGAATATCGCGCGCATCTACCCCTTCTTCGTTCCATCGCTTAACCATTTCGCCTGCGATGTTGTGAACGGTTCCTTTCCAACCGGCGTGTGCTACCCCAATCCATTTTTTATTTGGCGCAAAAAAGTAAAGCGGAACACAATCCGCAAAACAAAGCGCCAACATGATTCCTTGCTCGTTCGTATACAGCCCGTCTGTATGCGGCAAAGCGGTGTCGTACTTGCGCACACCTTTTCCCGCATGCTCGTTCGTCACTTTTTCTATATGCACGCCATGCACTTGGTCGGCACATACCCAACGATCGAGCGAAACGTTCAGTTCGTCGGCTACTTTTTTTCGATTGTGATACACAACAGTTTGATCATCTTGCACGTGCATGCCGACGTTTAACGTCGCAAACGGTCCGGTGCTCACTCCCCCTCGCTTTGTTGTAAAGGCGACGACGACATGTTCCCATTGATCAAATAAAAGCAATGATTCGCTCGCTTGGCGAAATATATCATTCATGATTCGACATCCTTTGTACAATTTTATCACTTTTTTTCCTATTTTATCACAGCTTGCCGAAAACGTGAATTATTCATCGCTATCTAATCGAACGAGAATGACGTCAGCGCCCACTTTCACAATATCGCGCCACGGAATGACCATTTCATCCGCCCGCCCAAATAAACCGAGCACTTTTCCCGTCCCGATAATAATGATGGCTTCAATTTGACCGGTCGTTAAGTTAATATCGATGTCTCCAATATTTCCGAGCCGCTTGCCGTTTGCGACATTGACGACATCTTTTTGTTGTAATTCAGAAATTTTCACCATGTTTCTCCGCTCCTTTTTCATTTTATGTACTTATATGTATGCATGAGCAAGTTGTTGTAGTCACGACATAAGAAAAGCGCAAAGCGCCCCAATTTCGCCTAAAGGCAGCCCGCATCCTGCGGGCAACGGCGAAATGTCGCCATCCTTGGCTCCGCGAAGAGCGCACAAGCCCCACCGAGGAGGCTCAGCCGCCGAAAGAAGGGGCGGAGCGACTCGAGCCGATGGCGCTTGAAGCTAGACAGTTCCCTAAATCAGAAATTGTATACTTTCTTATCTTTATAAGAAAAGCCCCCACCGTTTTTGGTGGAGGCGTCGTTTACCATTGAATGTTTTTATTCATTTGTTTAATGGCGGCTTTTTCTAAACGGGATACTTGCGCTTGGGAAATGCCGATTTCTTCAGCCACTTCCATTTGCGTTTTTCCTTGGAAAAATCGTTTGCGAATAATCATTTTTTCGCGCTCGTTTAAACGGCGAAGCCCTTCTTTCAACGCAATTTCTTCAATCCAATTTGTATCGCGATTTTTCTCATCGCTTAGCTGATCCATCACATAAATCGGATCGCCACCGTCGTTATAAATCGGTTCAAAAAGCGAAACAGGATCTTGAATCGCATCTAACGCAAATACAATGTCCTCATGCGGCACGTCTAATATTTTCGCAATTTCTTCTGCCGTCGGTTCTTTTGCTGTTTCGCTCATGATTTTTTCGCGCACTTGAAGCGCTTTATACGCAATGTCGCGCAGCGAGCGGGACACGCGAATCGGATTATTGTCACGTAAATATCGGCGAATTTCACCGATAATCATCGGCACGGCATACGTGGAAAATTTCACGTTTTGGCTTAAATCAAAGTTATCAATTGATTTCATAAGTCCGATACAGCCTACTTGAAACAAATCGTCGACATATTCACCACGATTGTTAAATCGTTGAATGACGCTTAATACGAGCCGTAAATTCCCATTAATGAGCTTTTCGCGTGCCGATATGTCACCGGCTTGCATTTGCCGAAATAATTCACGCATTTCTTCGTTTTTCAGCACGGGAAGTTTCGATGTATCAACGCCGCAAATTTCAACTTTGTTTCTTGTCATGTCTTTCCCTCCTTGCAGGAGATGCTGTCAGCTTTCAGTATCTCCTTCGAAGGGAAAAATATGCATTACATCATTTTGTTAAACTCTTTTCGCAATCGTTTAATAATTCGCTTTTCTAAACGGGAAATGTACGATTGGGAAATGCCTAGTAAATCGGCAACGTCTTTTTGCGTTTTTTCTTCACCTCCACTTAATCCGAAGCGAAGTTCCATAATTTGTTTTTCGCGTTCACTTAATTGATCGAGAGCGCGAAACAGTAGGTTACGATCAATATTTGCCTCTAAATCTTTCGTAATGACGTCATCTTCTGTCCCTAATACATCGGATAATAACAATTCGTTTCCATCCCAATCGATGTTCAGCGGCTCATCAAATGATACTTCAGAGCGCACTTTATTGTTTCGTCGTAAATACATTAAAATTTCATTTTCAATACAGCGCGACGCATATGTAGCGAGTTTAATTTTTTTCTCTGGATTAAACGTATTGACGGCTTTAATTAATCCGATCGTGCCGATGCTAATTAAATCTTCGATGTTAATGCCCGTATTTTCAAATTTTCGAGCAATATATACGACGAGGCGAAGATTGCGTTCAATTAATAGCGAACGTGCCGTTTCATCTCCGAAAGGAAGTTTTTTTAACAATAGTTCTTCTTCTTCTTTTGTCAACGGTGGCGGAAGCGCTTCACTTCCGCCGATGTAATAAATTTCATCCGCTTTTAGCCCTAATTTTCTCAACAGTTTGTACCATACATACATGAGGCGTAATTTGAACAGTTTCATAAAAAACCTCCTTCTATTTCGGCGCATGCGGCCGTATGATAATAATAATTACGAAGCTTGCGACATGACGATATGTGGGTGAACGATGCAGTTATATTCTCCATCGGCGGAAAGCGTCGCTGGAGAAAAACCGATGAGCGCTTTATTGACGGACATCCATCGCTTATCGTCCAACCATTGCACATCGTCTGGCTTGATCGCAACTAACAGCTGCTGCTCGACGCCGACGGCACGATATGGAATAAAACGCATGCGGCTAACCCATTCGCTCGGTATGTCGTCTGTGTACACGCACTTATGAATCATTTGTAAAACAGCAGCAGGCAACATATGTGCGAACGGTTGCCATTCGACGATCATGACTGGGGTGTTTGTGAGCGGATCGCGCAGCTGATTTCCGCTATCGACTAATCCTTTTAATAATACCGTTTGTCCAAAGCATGTCACACGCACGTCAATGATGTGTTCAAACCGCAATTTTTTTTCGCGAATCGTTCCCATTTGCGCTTTCGATAACATCCATAAAACAGGAAACATCACGACGACAAACAACCAGCTAATCGAAGTCGAATGCGAAATCCAGCCGGATCGATACATTGTCAGTTCACTTTGCAGTAAAAAGTGAAACGCAACCATACCTCCCCCCATCACAAACGTGGCAAAATAAAAAGCAAGCACATTTTCAATAAAAAAACGAAAGCGAGAAAAGCCAAAACAAATCCAAACGATGAAAAAAGAAATGATGAGCTTTGTTACGATATGAGACATCATATAGGCAAAAGGAGTGAAAACGAGCAAGACGAGCAGCGAGCCGAATAACGCCGCAAGCATAAGCCGCCATAAACGAACGCGACGTTTTAACATGATTGCTGCAAGCCATAGCAACATCGCGTCAAAACAAAAATTTAATAACCATACAAGATCGGCATAAATCAGCGGCATCCCCTCCTTATCTTGAAACTAGTATATAGCACTTCTAATAGGAAAGTGTGTCAAACGATGACGTCATTTCTTTGGAGATTTTGTCACATCATAGAGGAAATAAAAAAACGCCCACGAGTCGTGAGCGTTTTTTTAACGGCGACGATTACGGTTGCGCAAAAAAGCTGGAATGTCGAGCGGATCTTCTACTTGTTGACTCCGTGTTGGCGAGTAGTCGATCGGCTCTTCCTTTTTCTCGCGTTTGGCGCTAACATTCGGTTTGACAACCGCTTGCCGCGTTGCTTTCGCTTGGTTCATTTCTTCGTTAAATCCCGTCGCAATGACAGTGACGATAATTTCATCTTTTAAGTTTTCGTTAATGACCGAACCGAAAATCATATTGACATCTTGGTCTGCCGCTGATGCGACGATATCGGCTGCTTCCTGCACTTCATACAAGCTTAAGTTCGTTCCGCCTGTAATGTTCATTAACACCCCTTGAGCCCCGTCAATAGACGTTTCTAATAGCGGGCTTGAAATCGCCTTTTTCGCAGCTTCGACAGCGCGATTTTCGCCCGTCGCTACGCCGATTCCCATGAGAGCTGAACCTTTATTTGACATGATCGTCTTCACATCTGCAAAATCTAAGTTAATTAATCCCGGTACAGCAATCAAATCGGAAATGCCTTGGACACCTTGGCGAAGTACGTTGTCTGCTTCACGGAACGCTTCTAACATCGGCGTGTTTTTATCAACGATTTCCAACAAACGATCGTTTGGAATGACAATAAGCGTATCAACTGCTTCTTTCATCGCTGCAATGCCGCTTGCCGCTTGCATCGCGCGCTTTCTTCCTTCAAACGTAAACGGACGTGTAACGACACCGACTGTGAG
>OFGS01000092.1_pt1 | contig 25071 bp, 28 predicted proteins | sample 1521851 | NCBI WGS metagenome assembly OFGS01 (sample SAMEA3142070, study PRJEB24117) | hot springs metagenome
CTATTCCCGCTATATTCAGCTTGTGGGAGGAAGAGAAAAAGGAGCTCATTCCGCTGTTTGCGGCGCGGCAACCGAAACAAGCGAAAGACGCGATGATTCGAGGGCTAAGCTACTTTTTATGTGCGCTATATTGGCTGAATGAACGAGCGGTCAACAACGTGAACGGCTGGGAAAAGGAAGTGGAATCGCTGTTGCTCCGGCCACTTAATGTCGTTGATCGTCTTTCATTTATTTTCGCGCGTCCTGCGCTTCATCATTCGTTCGTTCAATTGGATAAGTTATTTATTGAGTTAACAAAACTGTTTTACAAACAACTCGCGAAACAAAAAAGAGACTGAGAAAATACCCAGTCTCTTTTTTGTTATTGCCGATTTGTCGCACCATCATTATTTCCATTTCGTTGTTGGTTATTCGTCCCCGATGGATTGTTCGGATTTGGCTCGTTTGGGTTTGTCGGGTTTGTTGGCGTCCCCGGATTGCTTGGATTCGGCTCGTTCGGATTTGCCGGGTTTGTCGGATTTGTCGGGTTTGTTGGCGTCTCCGGGGTGTCTCCGTTTCCCGACTGTCCTGGTGACTCATTTTCTTCTGGTTGTTGAGGCTCTTCTTTCGGAATTTGAACGAGCGCTGTAGCAGGAGCGCTACGCGTTCCATCCGCTGTTACAACGTATACTTCAAATAAGTATACCGAGCCTTCTTTTGCCTCAACGGTTAGCTGTGAATCTTTTGTCGTCGCGATCACGGTTGGGGTGCGCCCGTCTATCGTTTGTCGCACTTCAAACGACATGTCTTTTTCTGGATCGATCATATACGACCATGATAACGAAATCGTTTTTGTCGTCGGATCGTATTGTGCGCGCAAGTCTTTTACTGGTTCTACAACTTCAGGCTCATCTTGGGCAACTTCAGTCGGCTCTTCATATCCGCGAACGAAATATTCATACGTTATTTCGCTTTTTGGCGTATGTTCGCTCGCTAGTTTCGGTGGATTTGTTCCCTTTTTTATAGCGAGCTTGACAACGCTTTTTGGCTGTTTAAAATCGCCACCGCTGCCGTCATCAATGTGGGAGATGACACGTTTAAATAGTTGTTTTGCATATTGTTGTTCAGCTTTTGATAAATATGCTTCGCTACTTTTTTTGCTGAAACCCGTCCAAATGGCCGCTGTATAGTTTGGCGTATAGCCGACGAACCAGCTGTCAGGTACTGCCCCTCTTGCAAGCCCATATTTTCGACGATCTTTTTCATCATAGTTTGTCGTCCCTGTTTTCCCAGCGATATGAAGACCTGGTACGTTTGCTGCTGTCCCTGTTCCAGATTGGACGACCGTCTTTAACATGTCGGTAATCATAAACGCTGTATAGTCTTTCATCGCTGCTTTTGGCTCCGGGCGAAGATCCATTTCTGTTCCATCTGGAAATACAACTTTTTTCACTGCATGCGGTTCAATGTAAACTCCGTTGTTTCCGAATGCGCTATATGCTCCCGCCATTTGTAAAGGGGAGACGCCTTTCCCAACGCCGCCAACGGCATACGCCTCATGCACTTCGTCAAAGCCCATACCGAGCTTATTCGCAAATTCTTTTGCCCGCTCTAATCCAACTTCTTGAAGCGCCTTTAGCGCCGGAATGTTGCGTGAGCGAGCGAGAGCTGTCCGCATCGACATTTGCCCCTCGTATTTGCCGTCCCAGTTTTTAATCGGCGTACCGTCCGAATATTGATATGGTTCATCTTTTAATTGATGATATGTGGACCATTTTAAATATTCGATAGCTGGGCCGTAATCAATAATTGGTTTAATTGTGGATCCCGGTTGCTTCCGTGTATCTGTTGCATAGTTGAACCCGAATGTTACCCCTTCTTCTTTTCGGCCACCGCCGAGGGCGCGAATTTCACCCGTTTTTGTATCTACAACTGCAATACCAGCCTGAAAATCGGCTTTGTTTGTACGAATGACTTCATTGGAATTCAACAACTGTTCTACGTATGATTGGGCTTTCGGATCTAACGTTGTATAAATATGCAAGCCAGCTGTAAACACGTCTAATCCTGTTTTTTCTGTCACTTCATCAATGACTTGATCAATAAATGAATCATACGGAATATCGCTTTGCTGCTTATTCTCAGTTAATAGTGATTGAACAGGTACTTTTTTCGCTTCCTCTGCTTCCTCTTTCGAAATAAACCCGTGCTTTACCATGAGCGACAATACGGTGTTTCGACGTTTTTCGGCCGCCTCAGGATGTGTAAATGGGTTATAATTGTTCGGACTTTGTGGAATGCCGGCGAGCAATGCTGCTTCTGGAAGCGTTAATTGCGATAAGTCGCTCTTTCCGAAGTACGTTTCCGCCGCTTTAGCGACACCGTAAGCTCGGCTTGAGTAATAAATTTTGTTTAAATACATCTCTAAAATTTCATGTTTAGAATATTTTTGCTCTAGCCGAATCGCAAGCCATAACTCTTGCACTTTACGCTTCAACGTTTTTTCAGGCGTTAAAAAAGAAAGTTTTACGACTTGTTGTGTAATTGTACTTCCACCTTCTGCTCCAAACCCTTCTCGAACGTTAGCTAGTACCGCTCCGAAAAAGCGCACGATATCAAACCCGTGATGTTCGTAGAAGCGAGCATCTTCTGTAGCAAGTACAGCTTGTTCAAGCACTTTTGGAATATCGTTATACGATACGTAAATTCGTTTTTGTTGCCCGAGTTCCGCCACTTTTTGTCTGTTTGCATCATAAACGATTGAAGCTAAAGGATCGCGTAATAACGTTTCATCGAGCGGTGGGGCATCTTTAATCATCCAAGCAAACGCCGCTACACCTGAGAACATCCCGATCGTCATAATAAGCAACATGATGAGCACAATTTTTTTCATGATCGATCGCCCCCGTTCGCGCGGACGTTGTTTTTTTTGTTCTGCTTGTTTTCGTTCTGTTCGTGAACGATAGTTCGCCATATCGTTCCTCCTATTCTAAAAATATAGTTTGTCCACAATATGAATATAATCGATGCGTGGGTGATAGCCAAGCGGAATGAGATGGCCGCATCGTTCCACTTCCGCCTTTGTCATGGATTTGCGACCACCTTGTTCCTTTCGCTCCCAGTATGCAAGAAGGTGGTGCGCATCCAATAAATATGTTTCATCAAACGTCGTAAAACGCAAAATCACGAAGCAAACGGCTCCGTGGGCTAACACTTGTTTCATATGTTCAATTTGGTGTTTATGAAAGTTTTGAAGCGGAAATGATGTGCGGTTCCGTGTTTCTTTCGCTTCAAAGTCAATATATTTTCCACGGTATACTCCATTATAGTCCGTCGTAGACGGCTGTTTAAAATACGCTTCTTTAATAACAGCAGCACTTCGCTTTGGATAATCAACACGCACAATTTGCACAGGCGTCGGTTTTTTATGAATGACAGCAATGCCTTGGGCTAAGTAATAGGCGTTCGTTTCATTTAAATCCGCCTCAAGCGTCATGCCACGATTCCCGTACGTATCAGAAGTACAAGCGCGCGACGTCTTTTCATTTTCTTTTTTTTCATACGTCCGTCCATTTGGATATTTAAACATATCATCCCCCCTTGAATGTTCATCATTATACCATATGTTTGTATGTTCGTCATTTGCCCGAAAATTAGAAAAAAGCGAGCGTATGAGCTCGCTTTTGCTTATGTAGAAGGACGGTCTGGACCTTCTAGCTTTTTGTCGCCAAAGCCTGTCGTTTCTTCTTGCTTCGGCTTTTGTTTTTTCTTTTGTTCTTTTTTCGCCATCGGAATGCCTCCTTTCGCTTTTTTATTTTGGCCGACCATATGAAAAACATACGCATCCGCTTGTCGAATTTTGTACATGTAACACTTTGTTTGCCGAATTTTTTCTAGTTTTGTCAATCGAGAAGGGAGGAAAGCGTAAGTGGCGAATGTGTATAGCAAAGGACGAAAGGGGAGTTGGAGGATGGAACATATTCACATGCAATTGCAACAATTGTTCGAAGAAGTTGAGCAGTTAGAAAATAAATTAAAAGAGCGCACAACCGAACAAACGAATGCGCATTACGATATGCAGCAAACGAGCTTACAACATATTGCACACCAACTCGACAACATGGAACAACGAATCGAAAAAAAAGAAACGTATATGTTCGTTCCTGCGATATAAAAAGGTGGCGCGTTGGCCACCTTTTATTCTTTTACACGTTCAATTGTCACTGGGCGATGTGTTTCGTTTGCTACTGTGTCAATGGCATAGTCGACGATTTCATTTTGCTTTGGTACGACTGGTTTTCCGTTTTTTGGTTTCTCGCTTTCATGTCCTTTTTTCTTATGATGAAAATGAACGCCTCGACCCATGTTTTTGCCTCCTTTTTCATGCTAACGTCTCGTTTAGCATGGCACAAGAAGGAACAAATCATTCAACGTTGGATGAATATTGCTTTACACGTTCATCATCAGGCTTATAAGCTCCGAGAGCCTCTAATTCGCGTACAAGATGACGATACGTGCCAAGCGGCAATTCGTTGCGCAAATAAAGCTGGCGAGCAAAGTCAAGCAGTTCGTTTGCATCAATCGGTTCATATTGTTTCATCGCGATAAACTTGTTTTTTAATTCAACAATTGTCATAATTATTCCCTCCCCCTTTTGCACTTATCATAACATAAAAAAAGACGACATGTTAAATTCAAAAAATTGAGAATTCCGACATCAATTGACACGGTTAGTCATGAACCATTTTGAGAAAAACGAATACGATGTAGTGAAAGGGGAGAGAAAATATGTACCAGCCATGGTCTACAATGCACATGCCACATGTAGTACCTGTTCATTATCATCCGTATTATTCCCAACCGACTTCGTTTCCTGTTCCACCAGTCGTTCCACCTGTTGCACCGACAATGTCCCCGTTCGCCCCACCTGCATCTCCATTTGTACCTCCTATGTCTCCATTCGCTCCTGCAAAGCCACCAAGCTTGCTTGAGCAATTTAAAACGAAAGAGGGGACGTACGATATTACAAAAATGATGAATACAATGGGGCAAGCGGTGCAAGTGATGAATCAAATGACTGGTATTGTAAAAGGATTAACGCAAACGTTTAAATTGTAACGTTTGCGTTTTTTCACCTACTTATTCAATTGGAATAAATGTTTTCTTTTGTGGGAGGCGAATAATAAGTTTGCCATCTTGAAACGATGCTTGAATATTTGTTTGTGACACAGGATAAGGGAGGAAAATGCTTTTCGTTGCTCGCTCATACGTACGTTGGCGATGAACGAATTTGTTTTCATCATCGATCGTTTCTATTTGCTCATCGTAAATGACAGACAACAAAAGGCGAGTATCATCGACAAATTGTAAATGAATATTTTCCCGTTTCGCATTTGGAATATGGGCGACGATGACGTATTCTTCATTTGTTTCGCGTACATCAACGCGAATATAGACGGGTGAAAATGTACGATGCACATACTCATCGAGCGTATGCAACAATTTTTTTAATGATCGATCATCGAAAAACGATTCAAACATATGAGACAAATCTTTTTTCATACATATCACTCCTTGCGACATACGTTTGTTCGTAATATATGCAGGAAAAAATAAATTGTTCGCGAAACTTTTTATGACGGCATTCGTAAATATTATGGGAAAGAGATGAGAAAGGGAGAGATCATGTGCGTAAAAAAGCGGAGAAAAAAGAGCGCCCCAATGTAAAGAGCATCGTAAACAAATATAAAGAAAAAGGAATGAATATTAGCTTATGCAAGCCACGTTCAGCGATGAAATGGTTTTTTGTGCAAAATCGTTGCCTTTTTCCACGGGTATGATACAATAAAAACAAAGTTCATATATGTCAAGAGATGTAGAGAGACCGTACATGCATAGTAAGCGAGTGCTTATTATGCTTGTTTCGGTCTCTTTTTATTTTTTGAATAAGGGAGAGATTGCGATGTTTTCTGCAACACAGCGTATGGAAGTCGTGAACGAAATGAGCAAAACAACATACGACGTGCTCGTCATTGGAGGGGGAATTACCGGTTGTGGCATTGCGCTAGATGCGGTGACGCGCGGAATGAAAACCGCGCTCATTGAGATGCAAGATTTTGCGGCAGGAACGTCAAGCCGTTCAACAAAACTTGTTCACGGTGGTTTGCGCTATTTAAAGCAGTTCGAAGTGAAAATGGTCGCTGAAGTAGGGAAAGAGCGGGCGATTGTGTATGAGAACGGTCCGCATGTGACGACGCCAGAGTGGATGCTCCTTCCGATTCATCGTGGAGGCACGTTTGGAAAATGGAGTACATCAATTGGCTTATGGCTGTATGACTATTTAGCTCGCGTCAAAAAAGAAGAGCGAAGAACGATGTTGTCCGCCCATGAAACATTGCAAAAAGAGCCGTTAATTAAACGAGATGGATTGCTTGGCGGCGGTTATTATGTTGAGTATCGGACAGATGATGCACGATTGACAATCGAAGTGATTAAAAAAGCGGTTGAGTGCGGTGCACACGCTGTAAACTATGTGAAAGCTGAATCGTTTTTATATGATGAACAAGGTCGCGTCATCGGTGTCATATGTCGCGAGCAAATGACGAACGAATCATTTGCGATTTATGCTAAGAAAGTCGTCAATGCCGCAGGTCCGTGGGTCGACACATTGCGTGAAAAAGACGGCTCACATGTCGGGAAGAAGTTACGTTTGACAAAAGGAGTGCACATTGTCATTGATCAAGCGCATTTTCCACTCAAGCAAGCGGTATATTTTGATACACCTGACGGCCGCATGGTATTTGCGATTCCGCGCGATGGAAAAACGTACGTTGGCACGACAGATACGTTTTATGATGGAGATCGCATCCATCCAAAAATGACGAAGGGAGATCGCGACTATTTGCTGCGTGCCATTCATTACATGTTTCCATCAGTGCATGTTACGGAGGAACATATTGAATCGAGTTGGGCTGGATTACGTCCTCTAATTTACGAAGAAGGAAAAGATCCATCAGAAATTTCTCGTAAAGATGAAATTTGGCAATCTGCCTCTGGTCTTATTACGATTGCAGGTGGAAAATTGACAGGTTATCGAAAAATGGCCGAAACGGTTGTGGATCTGATCGCTAAACAGCTAGAGAAGACGTGTCGCCCTTGTCAGACGAAACATTTGCCTATTTCTGGAGGAGATATAGGTGGCGCAAATGAATGGCATACGTTTATATCAAAAAAAGTGATGGAAGGAATGAGTTACGGCTTTACCGAACAACAAGCGAAACAGCTCGTTCAACGATATGGGACGAATGTCGATCGTTTATTTGCGCTCGCCCACACATATGATCGAAATAGCACGTTACTTCCAATTGACTGGTACGTGATGTGTATGTATGCCCTTGAATACGAAATGGCGGTCACCCCGCTCGACTTTTTTATTCGGCGCACAGGGGCGCTCTTTTTCGACATTCATGCTGTTCGGCAATGGAAAGGGGCAGTCACTCAGCTTATGCAATCTTATTTCAACTGGACAGACGAAGAGCGAAACCGATATGAACAACAAGTAAACGTTGCGCTTCACGACGCAATAACTCCTTGCGATGAAGCAAAACATTAGTTAGGCGGGTTCCCCTGCCTTTTCTATTTCTTGTAGCTTTTCAATAATGCGCCGTTTACGATAAAACATGGCGCCAGCCTCCGCAATGTCGCCAATCATCGCCTGATTTGTCCACGCACCGAACAACATCCCTACAATGGGAATAGCTTGGAATAATTTTTTCCAGCCGTATTGGTCACGGAACGCCCAAACGATTTCTCGCCAACCTTGCAATTGAGCAATCGCTTGTTGTTCACTTTTCATTGACCATTCATTTAAAATGGCTTGTTTTCCAATAATATCCGCAAGCGCGAACTGCAGACATTTTACAATAAATAACCGCTCCCCTTTTTGATGAGGATCAAATCCGTATATGATCGCAATTTCTTGCAACGTTTTTAAAGCCGTTCCGAGAACGATAACAACGTCAAGTAATAACGTGAACGCCCCTCCAAAGCCTGTCGTTGCCCCTTGATATGTCGCGAATGTTTTACGTTTTGCTACAAGTCTCTCGCAAGCTTCATTCATCTTTTGCAAAGGAAGTAAGCGCACAGCGTCTAACGTCATGTTTCCATAAAATGATGATAACACAGCCTCTTTATTCACTAAATATTGTCCACCTGTTTGAATATATTGTCCGAGCTCATCAAGCAATTGCGTCATTTTTTTATGTATCCATAATGGCGTGAAACGGTCAAGTAAAATAAATGGAAGACGGCTTATTTTCTCCCAAAACCAAATGTCTTTTTGTTCTTTCTCCCATTGCTCAATATGATGGAGTTGCTCAATTAAAAACGATTTGTCATCCATTTCCCTCACCTCGTGTATACATACGTATGAAAAAAAGGAAAGTTTCACGAAGAACACCGGCGAGTCGCCGGTGTTTAATGAAATTGCACGTTAATTCGTTTTTTTCCGTCTGCTTGTGCTTTCGGGATGCGAATTTCAAGCACCCCATTTTTGTACGATGCTTGTACGTTCTCGTGTGCCGCAGGAGAGGGGAGGGGGATCGTGCGATAAAATCGTCCGAAAAACCGCTCCTGCCGATGCATATGCTCGTCGTGTATATCGTGTTGTTTGCGCACTTGTCCGCTAATGGACAACGTTTGGTGGTCAATATGAATATCGACATCTTCTTTTCGTTCTAATCCCGGGATGTCGCAAGTGACAATCATTTCTTTTTCGTTTTCATGCACATCGACGCGCGGCATACGAAAAGCATCGTCAATATGTGAGAAGAGGGAAGGGAAGTTTGAAAACATACGTTCAACATCCCGACGCATCACATCTAATGAACGGAATGGGTCCATCGCCAAGCCTCCTTACATCGTATTCGGTACGTATTTTGCGCAAGCGGCAGGATATTATACAAAAAACTTGCCTTAACGGGAAGGCAAGTTTTCCAATTGCTGTACGTATAAACGAACGAGTTCGTATTGTTGTTTCGCATGAAGCGATGATGTTGCAATGCGTGTTATAGCTAATGAAAATTTTTCATAAGGTGACTTTCTTAAGCGCGGATGCGTCATTTCATCTAGTAAATCACGGCGGATGGCATCAAGTAATACGTCCTCCGCTTCATTTTCTGTCGCAGGCAATGAACGGTTTGACCATAATGACCGATATGCGTCTAGTAGTTCCACACATATTCCTCCTTAGTCGATACGCTCAATTGTTTCTGCCATTTGTAAAAATGCATCTAACTCATTCGGCTGTTGAATAAAAATCGTCAACCGCATCGCCGGCTCATTTTTCACGACAAACACATACACTTCGCCGCCTTCAATCGCGCTTTTATATACGTCTGCACCGTTTAAACGTGTTCCTTTCGTCCATGCCATTTTCTCGACATGTCCATCTTTACTGCTCGCTTTTACATATTGTTCGGCTTGCTCGGCGATAAGAGCCCAATCTGCCCCTTCATCGATCAGTTCGACAGTCATCGACGCTTTCTCTTCATCAAGAAAAATCATATCTTTTCCTGGCTCGACTGCTTCCGCCATATAGCCGTTTAAAATATTTGCTTGAAACGGTTGATTGCTGCTTTTATATGTGAAAAACTGTTCTTTCGGTTGTTCACCCGTTTCAGCTTCCTTCCGTTCAATCGTTTTTGCCATCGTCATGAACGTTTCTAGCCAATTTTCTTCTTTCTTTGTAAACACGGTCAGAAACATTGGGGAATCTCCCGTCACACCAACGATATAAACGATATCGTTATCGACAGGCGCTTCATATACGATCGCATCTTCAAAAGGTATTGTGCCTTCAAACGGCGTCGCTTGTTCCGAGACGGCCATTGCTCGTTCTTTTGCGTACCTTTCCATTTGATCTTTCGCTTCTTTCGGCAACAGCTCAATTCGCATCCATTGTTCATGTTCGCTTTCATGCATGACAACATCTTTCCCTGGTTCTTCCGCCTCTAAGCTAAATTTCGGCAATAACGAAATCGTAAACGGCTGATTTGTGCTTTCAACGAGTGTGAAATCAAGTGGCGTTTGTTCTTTTGTTTGCTTTTTATTCGCAACGGGTTGTTCGGCTGGTGCGGTTGTTTGCTCGCTGCAGGCAGAAAGCAAAGTAACAACCGCCACGATACTCATCAATAACTTCGACTGTTGTTTCATCCTTGTCGCTCCTTTAACGGTTTTTACTTTTATTGTCGTATAGTTTTACGTTTCATGCAAGTATTCCTTTTTATACATGACCGTCCGATTTCGTCCTTGTTTTTTCGCCTCATATAAAGCGATGTCTGCTTGTTTAAACAAATCCGCTTCATTGGCGGCGAGGGTTGGAAAAATCGAGATACCGATGGAAATCGTAATATGAACCGTTTGCTTTTGTAATAAAAAGGGGTGGTGCTCAATTGTAGTACGTAGCTGTTCAGCAAATTGAAACGCTCCTTGCTCACAACTCGGCAATAAAAATGAAAACTCCTCGCCGCCATTGCGAAAAGCTAGCCCATGTTTCGGAGTAATTGAACGAACGAGTTCGCCAAGCTCACGTAAAATGATGTCACCGCCATCATGTCCATACAAGTCGTTAATTGACTTAAAGCGGTCAATATCAAATAAAATGAGCGATAAACAACCGTTTTTTTTCTTCACTTGTGCCATGTTTTCATGCAGTAGTGTATGAAACTGGCGAACGTTATACAGTCCGGTTAAAAAGTCGGTCGTTGCCCAAGTTTTATAATGTTGCAATAAATGTTTAGATTGGCGAATATCTTTGCAAATATGAGCGGCGATATACGTGGAAACGATTGAAATGGGCCAAAGAACAAATAGCGTTTCAATGTAAATGTCGGGGTCTCGGACATTAATAAATAACGCAAGCGAAATGAAACACATGCTGTAGACGTTCATCCAAAACGTTGTCATCAGTAGATGTTGCTTTAGCGAGCGGCTCATTAGTCCACAGCCGATTGCAATAATAAGCGAGATAAAAAAAGATGTGATGGATGCAGATACATTGCCGAATAAAAATCGCCCTGCCCCCATCATCATGCCTGCCGCAAGTGCGCTCGGCATTCCCCCATAGTAGCTAATGATCACGAGCGGAATGTGGCGCAAGTCCGCAATCACTCCATGTTCGAGCGGAATCGAAAAAAACATGAGCACGAGGCTAAGTAAACCGCAAAAAGCTCCTGCGAGTAGGCGCATATGAAGAGGGGATTGTTTATGAATGGTATACGGCAAAAATTTACTAATTAAATAAAAACCTGCAATCAGTATGCCGCTATTTGCGATAAACAGTTTGACCATCGTCCGCTCCTCCTTCCTTTAGCCAATATATGCAGACGAAAAAAAATGTTGCGGACAAACGCCGCAACATCTCTAAATTGAAATGGCCCATTCACCGTTCCGCATAATCGGCTCGTGAACGCCGTCTTTTGTGACGCCATCGACGTTCAATTCATGGGAACCGATCATAAAATCTTCATGCACTAAACTGTCGTTCGCCCCACGCTCAAGCAACTCTTCGGTGCGCATATGTGTTCCGTTTTCGATATTTGTCGGATATGCCTTTCCGAGCGCTAAATGCGACGCCGCGTTTTCATCAAATAACGTATTATAAAATACGAGATTTGATTGTGAAATAGGTGAGCGGTGTGGAACGAGCGCAATTTCACCGAGACGACGAGCTCCTTCATCTGTATCAAGTAAATGTTTTAACGTGTCATAGCCGATTTCTGCCGTAAAATCGACGACTTTTCCATCTTGAAATGTAAGCGTAAAGCCGTCAATAATATTGCCGCCGTAGTTAAGCGGTTTCGTGTTGCGAACGACCCCGTTCGTTCCATCTTTATGAGGCATCGTAAATACTTCTTCGGTTGGTATGTTTGGATTGAATATAATGCCGTCTGTGCTCTTCGCTGCACCGCCAGCCCAAATATGCCCATCTGGAAGCTCCACCGTTAAATTTGTTTCTGGCCCGTTATAAATGAGCTGTTTATATTGCTTATTGTTTAAATAATCAACGATGCGAGCTAATTTTTCATTGTGCGCTTTCCATGCTGCAACCGGATCGTCTTGATCGACGCGTGTCACTTGGAAAATGACATCCCATAATGCTGCCATTCCTTCTTCTTCGCTCATATGTGGGAACACTTTTTTTGCCCATGCTGGCGTCGGCACGGCAATTAATGACCAACAGTTATGATCGGCCATTAGGCGACTACGGTAGTTTTGCAGCGCCACGTTTGCTGCTTTTGTTGCTGCAGCTACCCGTGAAGGAGCAATATCTTTTAATAAGTCTGGATTTGGTGCATAAATACTTAAAAACGCCCCACCTTTTTCAGCCACTTCTTCCCGTCCTTTCGCAAGCCATGATGGGTATTCATGAAGTGCTTCTTCGGGCGCATGTTTAAACTTTATGTACGTCATTTCTTCATCGCTCCACTCCACATGCACATGTTTTGCTCCTGCTTCGTACGCTTTCTCAGCGATTTTACGCACGAGCGGAGCGGACGGAAGCGGCGCGTTAATAAACAACGTTTGTCCTGGTTGAATGTTGACGCCGACACGTACAGCTAATTGTGCGTATTTTTCCAATTGTTTTTCTAACATAACAAAACCTCCTTATCGTAAAGCATACTACCATTTTAACAAAACGGATGATGTTGTGAAAACATTTTCACCTGTATTATGATGAAGGAAGGAATATAACTAGAAAGGGAATGACTTATGGAATGTGGTGACCAACAATTATTTTATGTTGAAGGCATATTTATTCGTGCTTATGAACGAGCAGTTGATGTGCAAGTGAAGGGAGAGACGCTTACGTTCACGACGAACGAGCCGATGATCGGCTTTTGTGCCGGTGACGATGTTGGGGTGGCGCTTTGCGAAATCGAAGGGGAAAAGAAACTTATTTCAATGGAACGAAAAGACGGTTCAGCACTTTCGTACGTCAATGGAGAATATTTTGCCGACATCATTTTTATTCAGTGGGTAAATGAAACGTCGTTTTTATTTGATATATATCGTTCCCCTTATCGAGATTATGAAATGATGACGACGAACGAATCGTTTCCATGTGAACGTGAAACAACGATGACTGTTTTGTTCGTTCGCCAAGACGGAAAAAATATATTGAAAAAGGTTGTTGCGAAATGAAAGTTATTATTGCACCAGATTCATTTAAGGGGAGTTTATCGGCACATGATGTGTGCGCCGTAATCAAAAAAGCGTTTTTCGATGAATATCCGGAAGCGGCAGTTACGACCGTTCCGATGGCAGACGGAGGCGAAGGGACGATGGAAGCGATCGTTTCAGCGATGAATGGCTTCGTTCAACCGATAACGGCTCGCGGCCCACTTTTTGATGCGCAGCAAGCAGCATACGGTGTTGTCGGTGATACAGCGGTCATTGAAGTAGCACAAGTCATCGGCTTGCCGCTCGTTCCAAACGAAAAAAGAAACCCGCTTCATACGACAACGTACGGTGTAGGGGAAGTGATCATAGCAGCGCTTGAGGCAGGCTATCGCCGTTTTGTCATCGGGCTTGGTGGAAGCAGCACAAACGACGGGGGGTTTGGGATGTTATGTGCACTTGGTGCAACATTTACAAACGCATACGGGGAACGGTTGCCCCCGATGCCGTCTTCGCTCCCTCATATTGCTCACGTCGATATGACATCGGTTGACCGACGCGTGTATGAAAGTGAGTTTCTCGTTGCTTGTGATGTCGATAATCCGCTGTATGGCGAGCGCGGTGCTTCACACGTATTCGGTCCGCAAAAAGGGGCGGATCGTGAAACGGTTCGCATATTAGATCAGTGGCTACATACGTATGCACAAAAAATCGAACAGCACACAAATCTTTTTTATGCACAAGAGCGTGGAGCGGGGGCAGCAGGAGGATTAGGATTTGCTTTTTTATATGACTGGGCGTAAAACCCCTATGCCTTTAGGCTAGGGGATGTAAGCCCTAACTACTTTGTGTTTGAATGTACTTTTGAATAGTTTCTTTACTAACATTCCCGATGCTACATGAGAAGTAGTCATCACTCCAAAAGGTACGCTCTTTCCAAAAATGTCGGCATAAGTACGCTTCTTGTTTTTGCCATATCCGATAAGTTGTAAGTTGTTTCAACAACCTAACCATTTCAAGAATACTCCACTTTGGAGAGTAACGAATGAGGATATGGATATGGTCTTGGTCTATTTCTTGCTCGACAATTAACCAACCGTCATGAGTGGCGATACATTCGATTTCAGCCTTCATGTCACAACCTACCTTTGACAAGAGTTTTTTTCGATATTTGCAAACAAATATGAAGTGACACATAAGCAAGTGCTTACTATGATTTTCGGAAATATACTTCATTGCTTTTTCAAGCCTTTACGGATCAGTTCATAAACTGCACCTGCAAAACTTGAAATGTAATTTTCTTTTTGATACTTTTCTATTTCTGCTACCAAATCAGCAGGAAACTTAATTAATTTTGCAATGCGTTCCATTTTTTCACTACCTCCCCAATATACTTGATACATGTAATACACTAGATTTATAATAAGTATATACTCGGAAGGAGGTGAAGTCAATGCCGATTAACAAAGCATACAAATTTCGCATCTATCCAAATAAAAAACAAGAAGTATTGATTACGAAAACATTCGGTTGCTCGCGTTTTGTATTCAACTATTTTTTGGCGAAATGGGAGGATACTTATAAGCAAACAGGCAAGGGACTCACGTATAAAACTTGTTCTTCTCAATTGACACAATTGAAAAAAGAATTCACTTGGTTGAAAGAAGTGGATAGCATTGCACTTCAATCTTCACTCAAACATCTGGATGATGCGTACGATCGCTTTTTTAAAAAGCAAAACGACAAACCGCGCTTTAAGTCTAAAAAGAATGCTGTGCAATCGTATACAACTAAGCATACAAATGGGAATATTGCTGTGCTAGATCAACACATCAAGCTACCTAAACTTGGTCTTGTTCGTTTGGCGAAAAGTCGTGAAGTAGAAGGGCGCATCTTGTCTGCTACGATTAGACGAAATCCGAGCGGGAAATACTTTGTGTCCATTTTAGTTGAAACTGACGTGCAAGCGTTGCCTCAAACGGGTTCAGCCGTTGGCATCGATGTTGGGTTGAAGGAATTCGCCGTTCTTTCTGATGGAACAAAGTACGCCAACCCGAAATGGCTTCGTAAGCTAGAAGAACAACTAACGAAAGCACAACGCATTCTTTCCAGACGAAAAAAAGGTGGCTCGAATTGGAATAAGCAACGAATAAAAGTTGCACGATTGCACGAAAAAATGACAAATGCACGACATGATTACTTGCACAAAATTTCCACCGAGATTGTCAAAAACCACGACATTATCGGGATGGAAGATTTGTCGGTAGCTAATATGCTAAAAAATCACAACCTTGCAAAAGCGATTCAAGAAGTATCTTGGTCAACGTTTAAAGCTATGATTGAATACAAAGCTAGATGGTACGGAAAACAAGTTGTTACCGTAGCAAAAAACTTTCCATCCAGTCAGCTTTGTTCGTGCTGTGGCTATCAAAATAAAGACGTGAAACATCTTGCTTTGCGTGAATGGGCATGTCCTGTGTGCCATACCCATCACGACCGAGATGTGAACGCAAGTATCAATATGAAAAACGAAGCGATCAGGCTTCTTAACCGCAGGGACTGTGGGGATCGCCTACTAAATAACCGAAAAAACTTTCGGTGTTCGTAGGAAGCCGCTATGGCTTTAGCCTAGCGGTAGTTCAAATGCAAAAATAAACAGCCGACGTCATCGGCTGTTTATTTTTCGCTGTTCTAGCTTTTTCATCATTTGCTCAAGCAGCTTTTCCCATAATGTTTGTTGTTTCGTTCCTTTTTTTTTCGCCATGTTTCACCTCATGAAAGGGTAAATAGTTCACGCAGTTGTTCGTTCGACAATTCCGTAATCCACGCTTCACTTTGGATGAGATGTTCGTTGAGCGCCTGCTTTTTCTCAAGCATATCATCAATTTTTTCTTCAATTGTGCCAGTTGTAATGAGCTTATGCACGTGGACAAATTTCGTCTGCCCGATGCGATATGCTCGGTCTGTCGCTTGGTTTTCAACGGCTGGATTCCACCAGCGGTCAAAATGAATCACGTGATTAGCAGCAGTTAAGTTTAGCCCTGTTCCCCCTGCTTTGAGCGATAAAATGAATATATGAAACTGTCCATGTTGAAATTGTTCAATCATTTCATCGCGCGTTTGTTTTGGCGTGCTGCCGTTTAAAAAGACGACCGTTTCTTTTAGCTGAGAAGCAAGAATATGTTGAATCATCTCGCCCATTTGAATGTACTGCGTAAAAATTAAACAACTTTCTCCGCTGTCGCGAATTTGCCCGACAAGCTCAAGCAGCTTTTCTACTTTATGCGACCGTTCAACGATTTGTTTTGGATGCTTTTCTTTTAAGTAAAGGGCAGGGTGGTCGCATAGTTGTTTTAAACTATTTAACATGCGTAAAATGATGCCGCGCCGCGCAAATCCGTCCACTTCGTCAAGCTGTTCTAGCGATTGTTGCACAATTTGTTCGTATAGCGACGCCTGTTCAGCAGTGAGCGGGCAATATTCTTTTTGTTCGAGCTTATCCGGCAAGTCGAGCGCAATTCGTTCGTCTGTTTTTGTGCGGCGTAGTAAAAACGGACGAATGAGCTTTTGTAAACGTTCGGTCGCTTGCTTATCGCCATTTTTCTCAATTGGCGTCGCAAATTGGCGCTGAAACTCGGTTTGCGATCCTAAATAGCCCGGATTTAAGAAATGAAAAATGCTCCACAATTCGTTTAATCGGTTTTCGATCGGTGTGCCGGTGAGCGCGATTTTATGCCGCCCTTTCAGCTTGCGAATGGCGCGCGCTTGTTTCGTTTGGGCGTTTTTAATGTTTTGCGCTTCATCTAAACAAATCGTATCCCAATCGATCGCGGCTAAGTCGTCAAAGTCCAAATGCGCCAAGCTATATGACGTGATGACGACGTCTGCTTGTTTCGCCTGGGCGACGAACGCCTCTCCTTTTGCCCGCGTTTGTCCGTGATGCACGTAGATGCGAAGGGACGGAACGAACTGTTGACATTCTTTTTGCCAATTGCCGATGACGCTCGTTGGACAAATAAGCAAGGCAGGTTCGTCTCGTTTCTCGTTTTCTTTCACGTATGCAACATACGCAAGCGTTTGTACCGTTTTTCCAAGCCCCATATCGTCTGCTAGACAGCCGCCAAAACCGAGCTGGCGTAAAAAAATGAGCCAGTCGACGCCGCGCTGTTGGTACGGACGCAACGTACCGCGGAACGTGGCTGGGACGGCGACGGACGGAATGTGGTCGATATGTTGCATTTTTCGCACAAGCGTCGCAAACGATCGATTCAGTTCAATGTCGATCGTTCCCTCGTCTTCTTGTTGTTCGTCCGTTTTTTCCGCCAATGTTTGCATGAGCACGTCGCGAATCGATACACCTTCTTGTTTTGCTTGTTTCATCAGTTTTTGTACTTGTTGAATGAAAGCAGGGTCAAGCTGAACCCATTGGTCGCGAATGCGCACGAGCCGGCGCTTTTCCGCGACGAGTTTCGCAAATTGTTCCTCCGTTAGCTCGATGCCGTTTGTCGCGATTCGCCAATCAAAATCAACGAGCGCATCTAGCCCGAATACAGACGTCGCTGATGATTTCACGCGCGCTTTGACGCGAAGGCGCGCTTGTTTGACGATTTCCCACCAAGATGGGACGATGACTCGCACGCCTGCCTCGTCCAATAGGACCGTTGCTTCCACTAAAAACCGCCATGCTTCTTCTTCGTTTAATTGCGTGCGCAACGCCCCGTTTTCGCCTAGCCATGGGACAATCGTCTGCCATCGTTGTTGAGCTCGTTCAATATGGCTGGCGTATGCTTCCCAAGCTTTTGGGATATGTGGATATACGATGATGTCGTCCGTTTCCGTGTCGATAAGCACCGTTTCGAGCGGCCACGCCCCTCCGTCTTCGTTCGGCTCATGTAAGCGAATAGCGACGGCAAACGGCGGACGATTTTTATCCCATCCAATTTCTGTTAACCATTCGTGCTCGTCGATCAATGGTGTAGCGTCGCCTGAAATAAGCGGATATGTGTCAATGATTTGTTGCCACGTTTGTTTGAGCTCAACGTCTGATTGAATCCAGTCGTGTATCGCTTCTGAACGCCAAACGGATACGAATGGATGCTCGTCCGCCTCTGTTCCTTTCCATCCGAAGCGCCCGTTTTTCCACGCTTCAAAATCTGGCATGAGCTGCTTTTGTTCCAAGTCATGAATGATTTGTTTCGCCCACGCTTGAAACTGTTTACTTTGGTCATCCCATCCAACTTCGATTAATGTGCTTGCCGGTGGATAGGCAAAAAACGTAAGCGCCTCCCATGGAGAAAGAAGGACGCCTATTTGTTCTCCAATCGTATCGGTAGTTACGAACGTTCCGTAAAACGTTTCTTCATGCCATAAGAAAACGATGTCTCTCCAATCGTCTGGATGCCCGTCTTCGCTATATAGGAAAAACTGTTTTCGCTCATCGAGCCAGCGGCTATGTAGTTCGATTTGTTGCATCATATCAATTTCCCTCTCTGTAACAATTGTTGAAAGGCGCGTAAACGTTTCGTTTGTTCAGCTAGCTTTTCCACATATGCTTCCCAGCGATGCGTTTGTTTTAATGCCCGATAATGAGCGCGCAGTTTTCGTAAATGTTTGACAGCTTGTTCGTAGGCGGTACGATTTTTTTGTTCGATATATTTCATGATCGTTTGATGGTAAAGCGGAAGAACGAGCGAACGATCCGCTTGTTCGATCGCTTTTAAATGAAACGGTGGAATGATATCAACGGTTGCTTGCTCGAACATATATAATTCGATCAGTTTTTTCCATTGCTGTTCATCAAATAAGTAGTCGATGTACTCATAAAAGCTATATGGAAGCAACGTTTGAAGCAATTGTTCATATCGTCCATGTTGCTCATCACCCGTTGCGCCGCTGTAGCGATGATAAGCAGATAACAACGTGCGAACAAACCATTCGCGGTCGCCTTGATGAAGCGTATATAAGTACGCATTAGCGTTTTGTTCGAGCCGTTCAAACCATTCAACTCCACGTTGTATGTTTTTTTGCGCAAATGATATGTGCATAAAATCGACCATATGTTCAATCGCTAAGTATGGAAATGGGTGAATAAGTTTATATGCGCGCTCGTCGTTTCCGAGTAAAAAGGATATGTACGAAGCTGCGCCGATGAACGGTATTTTTCGCTCGAGCGTTTCGCTTTTATTTAACTGTTCAATCGCCCACGTACATTCTTCTTCGCGATATGTCGCTTTAGTAAATAACGTATTCCACATCTCCTCATATACGGCGAGAATGTCGTCTACATAGTCGATTTTACCAAGCAATATGTTGCGCACGTATGGGATCGAGTCGTATAACAGCTGCTCATGCATGTTCGAGCGCGGTTTTTTCGCTAAATCTTTCATTGCTTGCTGTACCGTTTGGGCAAATTGGTTGACGTGTCGCTCTTGCATCATCGCAGAGTAGCCCCACGGTTGTAGCGGGATGCGGGTTAGTTCCATGAATGTAAATAACGATGCATGAACGTAATATAGGTGGTCTAAAAACGGCTTTTTTGCCGTCGGACGCTCGAACGTTTGGAAAAAGGAATGAACGATTCTTCGCATCTGTTCTTCTTCCGTTATATAGTCAAGGGGGATGCGGCGATATGCTTTTTCAAAAGAATTCCACCAAGCGTCAATGATATTTCCGTTCGGTGCCGCGTCTTTTTTATGTTGTTCAGTCACTTGTATATGTTTTTGTTTTTCATCACGACGCACATGTTTTTGTTTTGTCGTCGGCTCTTTCCATTGCCGAATGAGATTTCCGACGGCGTCAATTTGATTGTATGCATATAAAAATAGGGCGATATTGTGAGGGCATAGGCCGACAGCGGTACAAGCGCAAGATGAGCTTGCTGCTTGCTTCAAGCGAAACGTCGGCTCGTACGTGTGCCCCCTGTCTGTCACTTTTCCTTTTAGCACGTTGTTTTCGATTGTAACGTTGTACACATGTCCGGTGCGATACAAATGCCATGCGCGTTTAATCATGTCGCTATTGTCTTTGTACGGCAGCAGTTTCATGATACGCTGGGCTGTTTTTGCCATCACTTCTTGCGACAACATCATTTGTAGCATAACTATGCTCCTTTTTCATCGTTTTGTCCCCATTTTAGCACGGGTTCCTGTTGTTTACAAATAAAAGAAATATGTATCGTATAAGAGCGATGAACGTGGTAAAATGATTGATAGATTTCCATATATAGAAAGGACTTCAATGATGAGCAAAACAAATCGATTTATATGGTGGGGACTTGTATGTATATGGCTTGCGTTGATTTATTATTTCACAGAGTCTCCGCTATTTACAGGGGAGCAGACGGCACAGTGGATTCGACATTGGCTCGACTATTTTGGGATCGAAACGAATCGTCCTGTGAGCGATCACTTGTTTTCATGGAATTTTATCGTTCGTAAATGCGCTCATATGATCGTGTTTGGGACGCTTGCTTTTTTTGCATGGAAGGCAACAGCTTCCTATCGCCTTGCATGGTTACTTACGCTCGTCTGTGCGATGTTTGATGAATGGCACCAGTCGTTTCAACCGAATCGAACGGCGTTATTTTCTGATGTTATCATTGATATGGTCGGTGCAACGATCGCTTTATGGATCGTTTGGAAGACGAATAAGCGAGCATAGTCGCTCGCTTATTTGTCAGCAGGGAATACGATGCCTGTTTGTTTCCTTGCTTCTTCCATCACTTTCATCGTCGCAAGTGAATGAGCATGTGAATTGATAGTAGATTGTGTTTCTCCCCGTTCGATGAGTGTTATAAACTCAAGCGCTTCGTAATACATCGGTTCGTACGGCTGCGGAACGCTAATATTTTCTACTCGTCCATCGCGGTAATGGATATGTGCTTGCGTTGGCGTATGAATTGTATCGATGACGATCGTTCCTTCTTCCCCTTGAATTTCAGCTGGTGCGTAAGAGTTAGCAATTTTTGAATACATGACGACAGCTTCCATGTCGCCGTAATCAAGCATGATGCTACCTTCGCCATCTACGCCGGAAGATAAGCGGACGCTATGCGCTTGAATGTCTTTTGGTTCGCCAAATAAGACGATGAGCGGATATAAGCAATACACACCAAGATCCATCAATGCGCCGCTTGAAAAGGCAGGGTTGAAGGCGTTTGCGACCGTTCCTTGCTTAAACGCATCGTAACGGGAAGAATATTGGCAATAGCTTGCGACGTAGCGGCGAACGCGCCCGATGTTGGCGATGTGTTGCCGGACGGCTTGAAAGGTCGGTAAGCACGTTGCTTTCATCGCTTCCATGAGCAGCACGCCATTTTTTTGTGCTGCGTCGATCATCGCTTCCACTTCTTTTACGTTGGAAGCGAGCGGTTTTTCACATATGACATGTTTGCCGTGATTCATAAGCATAATCGCTTGTTCGGCGTGAAAACAATTAGGGCTTGCGATATATACCGCATCGATATGTTCACTTGTTGCGAGCTCATGTAAGTTTGTGAACGTTTCAGTAGCGCCTGTTTTTTCAGCGAAGGCGCTGGCTGTTTCTTGTTGGCGCGAATAAACGGCTTGTAAATGAAAGGACGGCACCCGTTTCGCCGCTTGAATAAACGCTTCAGTAATCCAGTTTGTTCCGATTGTCGCAAAACGAATCATTTTTTGTCTCTCCCTTTTATATACGTCCAACCGTCTTGTTGATACACTTTATTTTCTTTCATCAACCGTCCGAGCGCGCGTTTAAATGCTGCTTTGCTCATATGAAAGCGGGTTTGAATGTCTTCCGGATCGCTTTTATCGCTATACGGCATCGCACCGCCACGGCTTTCAAGGTAATGGTAAATCGTTTCCGCATCGCTTTCTAAGCTTTCTTGTTTGCGTGGAAGTAACGAAACGTTAATCGTCCCATCTTCTTTTACAGCGATGATGCGCCCTTCGACAAGCTCTCCGAGGCGTGGTTCTCGTCTTCTTTGTGACTCGTGAATAAATCCGATATATCCGACATCTGTAATTAAAAACGATCCTGCTTTAATCAGGCGATAAATGCGTCCGCGCACGTTTGCATTAAACGCGGAAGGCGGTGCAGGGACGTGAATTTGTTTGATTACGTCATCGTCAGCCAGTTTAGCGAGCAGACGACCTCGTTTATCTACTTGAAGTGAACAGTATAATTGATCGCCTTTTTCTGGCCAAAGCGTCGAAAGTGCCGGTAAGTCGTCGAGCGACAATAAGATGTCTTTTTCGATGCCAATATGAACGAACACGCCTAAGTTCGGAACGACATCGACAACGTCGACCCAACCGTATGATGTTGTTGTGATGAGCGGTCGTTTCATTGTTGCGCGCATCCGACCGTTGTGATCATGGTAAAGAAATACTTCGACTTCATCGCCTATTTGTAGCGCCCGTTCACATTGGCTTTCATGAAGCAAGGCGCTTTCTTTTCCATTTGTGACGATGTAGCCGAACGGTTTTTGTTCTTTGACTTGCCATGTTACGATTTGTCCAATCATTGCTCTCTTCCTTTTTATTTATCATTTTGTTTTCATTGTACACGATAACATGTAAAGAAACAAAGGGATGTATCTTCTTTCCTTTTGACGTGTTACAATGAAAGAAAAAGCGTGGAGGTGGAATGTGTGAGTAAAGTAGCACGAAATGCGTTATGTCCGTGTGGAAGCGGAAAAAAATATAAACATTGTTGCGGAAATAACGTTGTGTCTATTCATGGGCTTGTCGATCAAGATGTCGTTCAACATATGCATGACTTGATTCATTACGCAGCTTTTGAGCACGAACGGTTTTTGCAACGTGCGGCGGATGCGCTTATTCATAAAGAACAGACAGATGAAGAAACGTTGCCTGTGTTTCGGTTTTTTATCGGTATATGGGTTATGTTTTTCAAACGATATGAGAACGGTATGACAATTTTCGATTATTATTTGCGCACCGTTCGGAAACATGCTGTCCGTCCGACCGTATATCACATCATTCAATCGTGGCGTCAGGCGTTTCCTACGTTCGTCCGCATAGATGAGTTGCACGATTCATATGCGACAGTGACCGATTTACTAACAGGGGAAACGAAACAGATGAAACTGCTTGATATGCCTGATGGATTTGAATTAAAAGAAGGACAAGCGCTCGCAAGTATTTTCGTGCCGCATGGTCAATACGTTACGTCTTTTGCGACGTTTTTCCCGTTGCCTCGTCCTTTGACGGAACAGCTGCACGCATACATACAAGACGTTTGGGAAACATGCGATAAACAATATGAACAATGGATTCATATGTATCCCGACACGTTGCAAAACGTATTGCATTTTTCTATTTTTGATTTCGACGCGGCAAACTTGTCGTCAAAACAAGAGCGAGTGTTTACATTATTTCAAGAAAACTTTCCGAGCCAAGCTCCTTCCGTCATCGATACCGCTCGTTTCATATGGGTTGAATATTGTCAAGCGTGTCAGCCTGTCATTCGAAAGCCAGAAGTATATGCGGCAGCGCTTCATTACATTATGGCGGATGCGATTTTAAACGAAAACGTTTCGAAAACACAGCTCGCTGCGCAATATGACATTTCCACTAGCGCATTATCGAAACGGCTTGACGCATTTTACGACGTCTTTGAAGACATTGCCGAAAAGGTGAACGAACGGTTAGGAGAACTATTCGATGATTGGGATGATGAATTTGATGATTGGGAAGATGATATATTTGAAGTGTGCGAAGACTGTGATGAAGATGAGTAAAGGGAGCGAATCGGCTCCCTTTATAGTTTACTAAGCGCTTTTTTTAGCAATGCGTTTCGTTGAGCTGACTTTTCTTGTTCGTAAGCTTCGCGAAATTCTTTGGCGTGGCTTGGACTAAAGCCGTGTTTTTTCAATTCGTTTTCTAATGCATTGTAGACTATATTGAATGCCGCATCTGTTTTTGCCTCGAGCTCTTGCGCTGCTGTATTGTACTTAGCAAAAAAGGAATGAAAGGAGACCGATTGACCGGCCGCTTTCTTCTCTTTGTATTCTCCAATCGCATGATCGACTAGTGCATCAATTTTTGCATGTGCTTGTTGTTGAAGATATTCAAAAGAAGAGCGGTACTTTTCTTTAATACTTGCGACAGTTACTTGCTCGGATGGCTCGCTTTGTTCATTGTTTCCGCTTTCGTCATTTCGTTCATTTTGTTGATCTGATCCGCCTTGTTGTTTATTTGCCCCATCTTTGTTATTTGTTTTGTTTTCGTTATGTTGGGATGATTGATCCCCGTTATCGTTTGTTTGACTTGTTTTATTTTGCTTCGCGGAAGCCGTTTGCTGTTCTTTTCCTGATGGCGTAGACGATGGAAGATCGTCAGGTAATAAAACCTCGTATTCTTCTTCTACAATTTCCGCAATCTTCGGGTCTTCCTTTTTCAATTCATTTAAATCCACTTTTTTATTTGTAAGAAAGTAATAATAGCCTCCCGCACTTCCGAGAAGTACAACAATGATGCTGAACGAGATGATCATCCATTTTTTCACTAAAAAAATCCCCTTTCTTTTTATTACTATGTATATCATACATGATTTTACAAGTGAATGGGTATAAAAGATGAGTAACTATTCAGCCACATGATCAAGTGAGCTGAATATTTTTTGCTTTTCCTGTCTATGATGTGAATATTGATAGACAAGGAGGTGAATCGCATGTTGACGGTACAACAAGCTGTATTTACAGTTGAAAGCTTAATCGGCAAAGTCCAACAACAAAAGCAGCTCATTACTCACCAACAACAAGTCATTGAGCAACTGTTGAAAGAAAACAAACAGCTACGCAAAGAAAATGAACAACTCAAGTATCGCGTTCAAGAGCTGGAAGCACGCACGAAAAAAAACAGCTCTAATAGCCATTTGCCCCCATCTTCTGACCGTTTTGAGAAAAAG
>OFGS01000094.1_pt1 | contig 25035 bp, 26 predicted proteins | sample 1521851 | NCBI WGS metagenome assembly OFGS01 (sample SAMEA3142070, study PRJEB24117) | hot springs metagenome
TTCTTTGGTGGAAAAGAAGGAGTCAGGTAGGCGGCTTGTAAGGGAGCCATGGAAGAGGGAGGGCTTACCATAGGTATAATGCCCTCTTACGATGGAAAGGATGCCAACGTGTACGTGGACATATGCATAAACACGGGAATGAGCCACAACAGAAACCCAGTGGTAGTCGCAAGCGGTCAGGTGGTTGTAGCGGTGGGCGGAGGCTATGGAACCCTTTCAGAGATAGCCTATGCCATGATCCTAAAAAAGCCTGTACTTGGATATAAAACGCACAAGGTTGAAGGAGTAGAGCTCTATGAAGACTTAGACAGCATTGTAAAGAGAATAGATGAGCTTTTAAACCTTGAAAAATGAAACTTTCAGCCGAAATTATACGTAAGGTGAGGTGAAGCTATGGATAAGGTCGTTTACCAGCTGGAAGACATGCTATTTAAGAGCTTGGCGATGGAAATAGAAGAGCTCTACAAGGAAGTTAGCATCATGTACAAAAAGGACATGGAGGTTAGCAACATCCTTAACAGCATAAAGGGCATGTGCGATTACATACTAACGCTTTACAAGGAGATCCCAAACCCAGAAAAGAAACTGGACGAGTCCCTCTACTCAACGCTTTACAGCGTCCTAAAAGATCTGAGCGTAACCCTTTACGACCTTAGCATAGCGGAAGGTGAACAACTCTACTACGTTATATCGTCCGCTTATCAAAAACTAAACGGTGCCAACAACTTACTTGAAAGGTTGGTCTAAAATAAACTCCTCTGGGCCCCAATACTAAATACCTTATCCAGTTCCTTTAGCAAGCTTTTGAACTCTAACCTTTCCATCTCTCTTTTTATCTCCTCTACCTTGAAAGGTTTCATCCTTAGGTCTTCTTCCTTTATGTCAATGTCTATAGGGTGCAGCTTAACAAGGGAGTAAGAAAGATGCAAGCTTTCTTTGTTAGCTTGTGGAAACTGCGCTTTGAAGCTTTCCCAGTTGTTTAGTATATTCTCAACGCTTCCGTAGGTTTTGAGGATTTTTATCGCGGTCTTTGGTCCTACTCCCCTTACACCTTCTACGTTATCCACTTTGTCGCCCACCAATGCAAGGTAGTCGGGTATTTGATGCGGAGGCACACCAAACTTTTCTAAAACCTTCTTTTCGTTGATAACCTCACCGTTCATCGGGTTTATCACCGTTATAACATCGTCTTTGACTATCTGTAGCATGTCTTTATCGGGTGTGTACACCTTAACGTTAAAGCTCATGTCCAACGCTTTGAGTGCAAGGCTTCCTATAAGGTCATCCGCTTCATAGCCTTCCAATTCCATCAGGTTGATACCCATCAGGCTCACGAGCTTTTTTATGTAAGGTATCTGTACCTTTAATGGGTCGGGCATCTTCGGTCTTTTGGCTTTGTACTCTGAATACTTTTCCTCCCTTTTGGTGGGTGCTGGATGGTCAAAGGCTATGACAAAGTAGCTGGGCTTTTCCGATTTCAAAAGGGCAAATATAGCCCTAATAAATCCGTATATGGCTCCCGTTGGGAAACCATCTTTGGTAGACAAGGGTGGAAGGGCGAAAAAGCTCCTGTAGATAAAAGCAGAGCCATCCCAAAGGTAAAGGGTCTTCACGGCAGGAAGAGTTTTTCCTTTGCGGTACCTTTTATAACCTGTGCTAAACTTTGTGCAGCTTTTTTCACATCCTCAAAGCCCAGTATGGCGGAAACTACCGCTATACCCCTTGCACCCGCCTTTAAAACCTCTTTGACATTGTAGTGAGTTATACCACCTATGGCCACTATGGGCTTGTTGGTTAGTTTGACAGCCTGCTTTAGTCCCTCTAAACCTACCAGCTTATAGTTCTCCTTGGTGGTGGTCTCAAAAATGGAACCAAAACCTATGTAATCTATTGGTAAGTGTTCCACTTCCCTTATTTGGTCTACGCTGTTTATAGAATAGCCTATGTACATACTATCCCCTACTATCCTTCTGACTACGTCAGGTGGAAGGTCAGACTGTCCCACGTGGACGCCGTCTGCACCTACAGCCATCGCCAGGTCTACTCTATCGTTTACTACAAGGTCTACGTTGTACCTTTTGGTGAGTTCTCTAAGCACTAAAAGTTCTTCGTACATCTGCCTTGTAGTTTTATTTTTAAACCTGTACTGTAAAGCAGTCACGCCACCCTGCAAAGCCTCCTCTACTGTAGAGACCAGATCCCTGTCTTTGAAGTACTTGTCATCCAAGACAAGATATAGAGTTAAGTCCATCTTTCCCATGTGTTTAATTATAGTACCCCCTAACCTGCAAATACAGTTCTATTTTTGCCCAACATCTTGGCGCTGTACATAGCGTTATCAACCCTTTTAATAATACTTGTTATGCTGTCTCCCTTTTTGTAATTGGTGACACCTACGGAGATGGTTATAGAACTGCCGTTTATCCTAATGGTTTCCTGAACCAATTTTCTTAATCTTTCAGCTACTAAAACGGGGTCCTTGGAGTTGGGAAGTATGATTAAAAACTCTTCACCACCCCATCTTCCAAATATATCAGATTTTCTTAAAGCACGCTTTACTAAATTCGCTATACTTACAAGAACATCATCTCCAACCTGATGACCAAAGGTATCGTTTATCTGCTTAAAGCCGTCTATATCGAAAAATACTACGGAGAATGTCATTAAATCTCTTTCCGCCTGCTTGATCATCTTATCCAGAAACTCATATAGAGCGTGCCTGTTGTAAATACAGGTTAGTTTGTCTCTCGTTGCCAGTTTGTAAAGTCGTTTTTCCAACTCTTTCTCTTCCGTTATATCCGTAAACATGGCTAGGAAAAGCTCACGACCTAAGTAACGAATGGGGTGCCTTTCCACTTTAAAGTACCTCTTACCGAATTTCAAAGTCTTTTTCCTTTTCATATGGGATAGTTTACTTACTAACTCTTCTAGGTTTTCTGTCATTTTGCTGAGTTTCTGATTGGCTAAGATAACTTTATTGGATGCAGGGTCAAATATCAGTATACCCAGTGGTGCGTTGCTAAATATAGTCTGTATTATCTCTTCTTTTTCATGTGTGTCTGAAACGTCCATAACGTAGCCATAATAGTGGGTTATCTCTCCATTTTCGTCAAAGATGGGCACGGTGTGATCCAGCAACCATTTGACCTCACCGTCTTTTGCTATTATCCTGTAGTTTTGATGCGTCCAGCTGGAAGATTTCTTTTTTGTGTTCTCTTCTACCTCTCTAGCGACCCTTTCTATGTCATCGGGATGTATTATCTCCGCATATGAAACCCTACCCTCCATAAAATCCCTTGCGGTATACCCGAATATGTCTTTAACGTTGGGTGAAACCATCTTAACGGGCCACCCGGGGCTTCTCTCCCACAGGAATATCACCATGGGTCCGCTTCCAAAAAAAACCTCTGGTCTTACCATCCCAAACTTAAAGGCTTCCATTATATCGCTGACATTTATGTGTACCTCTATGTATCTATCTGGGAGAGTATCACGGCACGATAAAATGTAAAAAACCTCTTCGCCACTCTTAGTAACGTGCGAGTGTATGACACCTATGCATTCCTTACTTTCCTCCTTAAGCATTTTCACAGGGCATGCTTCTTTTTTCTCTTCCTCATAGCATGGCTTGGTATAACCGTGTGTAAATTCGTAACAAGTAGTCGGTGGATGAACGTAGAGCTCGTGAGCCTTTTTGTTGGCGTATACAACTTTGTAATCCGAGTCTACGACTATTACAGGAAGGGGAAGCTTATCAAAGGCTTTATACTCATCCATCGCGTTCGATAATTATAAAGGAACCGTGTTAAAATAGAGCAAATCATGTATGAGCTTATCCACAGACACAAAAAGATAGCCGTTATCGTGATAGGTGTAGCTACCTTTGGTTTTTTACTTTGGCTCTTTGTGCAGGGCAGTTTTCAAGACTTTACCTCCGGTGGTCGCTGTGTTGCAGAGGTTAACGATTCATGCATAACCTACAGAGACTACAGACGAGAGCTCTTGAGATACTCTCATCTTTTGGAAAATAAAGAGTTTGAGAACGTTGTAAAGGAGAGGGTCTTAGAGAGTCTTATAGTTCAAACCTTGTTGTATCAAAAGGCTGAAAGCATGGGCTTTAGGGCGTCTGATGAGGAGGTTGTCCAGACTGTAAAGTCCGATCCGACCTTTCATGAAAACGGGGTTTTTAGCTCCTACAAGTACAAGGAGATACTTGCTCGAGGTGGGCTCGAACCTCAAGAGTACGAAGAGTACATAAGAAAACTGCTAAGCACTCAGAAGCTCTTGGCTCTTATACAAAATGCAGTTTACATGACGGAGGAAGAAAGTCGTATAAACCTCTCTGTAAGCAGTATGGAACTCTCTGGTAAACTCTACCTTCTTACACCCGCAGACGTGAAGGAGGTTATAGAGCCAACGGAAAAGGAGATGCTAGAGTACTACGAAAAGAACAAGGACGCTTACAGGACTGAGGAGAAAAAGATCATTCAAGTGTGGGTGGAAAAGGATAAGGAGAGGGCAAGCGATATCTACAAGGAGTTAAAGGCTGGTAAGGATGTATCGGGTTTTACCCAGTATGAGCTTCCAAAGGACGCAGAGAGTCTAAAACCTGAGGTCCTTAAGCTTGCGGAAAGGCTTTCTCAAAGCGATCCCATCACCATAACGAAAGTGGGTCAAGATTACTATGTGGTGAAGCTATACAAGCTGGAAAAGGGAGGAATAAAAAGCTTTAACGAGGTAAAAGAAGAGGTAAAGAAAGCCCTTATAGAAAACAAGAAGTTAGAGGTTTTATCTTCAAGGGCACAGTCTTACGCACAAGCCCTAAGGAGGGGTGAAAGTGTAAACTTAAGGTACTTTACTTTTGAAAACACGCCCATCTCTCAGATAGCGTCCCTTATGAGGATAGACTCTAAGGATTTGATTAACATAGCCTTTTCTAACGAGAAGGTTTTTGGTCCCTACAGTTTAGCACAGGGGTATGGCATACTCTACGTCGAAAGCAGGAAGGAAGGAAAGCAGGAAGTCGCCACTTCTGACGCAAGTAAAAATTTACTTACACTCAAAGGTAGTAGTTTGACAAACGCCTACATTGAGCACCTTTTAAAGAATTCAAAGGTAAAGATAAACAGAGAGATGTTATAATTTTCAAAAGGGAGCCAAAACATGGAAAAAAAGTGGAGAACAGCTATCACTCAGCACGTAGGTCATGAGACCTACATCAGAGGCTACAGGCTTATAGACCTTGTTGGAAACCTTACCTTTGCTCAAGGTATATACCTAATTTTGAAGGGAGAGCTTCCCAACGAAAAAGAGTCTAAGATGATGGAAGCTATGCTTGTTTCCGTTATAGACCATGGCATAGCACCGCCTTCCGTCATATCGGCAAGGGCAGTTGCGTCCGGTGGAAACTCCCTCAACGTAGGTGTCGCTGCGGGTGTTTTAGCTTTTGGCTCTGCTCACGGTGGTGCATTAGAGGACGCTATGAGGTTCATACAAGAAGGGGTTTCCAGCAACAGGTCTGTGGAGGATATCGTAAGAGAATACTTGGAAAGCAAAAGACCTATACCCGGCTATGGGCACAGGTACTACAAGGATTTTGACCCAAGAACCAAGAGACTTATGGATATAGCTAAGGATCTGGGTTTTTATGGTAAGCACTGTGAGTTTGCGCAGGCGGTTGAGGAAGAATTAGGAAGGCAAAAAGGCAAAAAGCTTGTGCTGAACGTAGACGGTGGCATAGCTGCTGTCGCTTCTGAGATGGGCTTTGACTGGCGCCTTGGCAAGGGATTTTTCATCATAGGAAGGGTTCCGGGGCTTGTGGCTCACGTGTATGAAGAGCTAACTACAGAAAAGCCTTTCTCAAAAAGGCTCAACGAGGAGGAAGAGACAGAATATACGGGTGTACCACCTAGAGAATTACCGCCTGAGTGGAAAAAGGTTTGAAAGTATGTAATGCGCCTTATCCTCTCGGGAGGTTGGTTTTCCCGGCAAGGTCTTTTTGAAGCCAGAATAGAAAAAGTAGAGTTCTTTCAAAGTTTAAAAGACTGTCCTATAGAGGATGGCTTTTATGTCTTTTCTTATGAACTCACGGAAGAAATACTAAAGTTAAGCGTAAAGCAAAGCCCACTACCCAGGATAATAAAGGTAAAGCTCGGAGAGGTAAGACCGTACGAAATAAGGCCTAAAGGCTATAGACTGGGGTTTGTTGGCTCTTGCTTCGATAGGAGGGAGTACATCCAGAGGATCAAACAGGTAAAGGACTTTATCGCACGGGGCGTTGTGTATCAGATAAACCTTACCAACAGGTTTGACTTTGCCTTTGAAGGTGATCTTGAAACCCTCTTTTTTGATTTTTTCACCAAACAGCCTACGAGGTACGCCTTTTTGCTAGACCTTGAAGACTTCAGCATAATCTCCTGCTCTATGGAGCTCTTTTTGGAAAAGAAGGGAAACACTCTATGTAGCAAACCCATAAAGGGTACGGGTAAAAGCCCAAAGGAGATACTAAGCAGTGAGAAAGAAAAAGCGGAAAACCTGATGATAACGGATATGGTAAGGAACGATATGGGAAAGATAGCACAGGTAGGAAGTGTAAAGGTAAAAGAGCTTTTTCAGGTAGAGTGCTTTCCCACACTCTGTCAGATGCACTCGTGCGTGGAGGCTAAAACCAACGAGGATTTTTACCAGATTTTTCATGCTCTCTTTCCACCCGCTTCTGTTACAGGAGCGCCAAAGATTAAAGCGGTTCAAATCATAGACAAGCTAGAAAAGCATGCCCGTTCCTATTACTGCGGCTGTGGAGGCCTAATAAAGGGTGAGGATTTTACTCTCTCCCTCCTTATAAGGACTGCCATAAAAAAAGAAGGCTTAATTTCCTACTTTTCGGGATGTGGTATCGTGTGGGACTCTAACGAGGAAAAAGAATGGGAGGAGCTCCTTCTTAAAACAAAAGCCTTTGCAAGCTTTAGCAAATTTTAACATTCGATGTTATATTTAATTGTAGGAGGTTAACGTGATGACCTTGTGGGAAATATTTAGAGAACGGGGTTACAGTAGGAGGGACTTCTTAAAGAGCGCTTCTTTAATCATGGGCACTTTGGGAATATCTCCAGCTTTGTCGGGGATGTTTGTTAAGGCTATGGAAACAAAGCCAAAGCCCTACGTGATATGGTTGGAATTTCAAGATTGTGCAGGTTGCACCGAATCTTTCATAAGGAGCACTAGCCTTTTACCAACAGACGTACTTTTAAATTACGTATCCCTAGATTATCACGAAACGCTGATGGCACCTTCTGGGCATATGGCAGAGCTATCCAAAGAGGAGGTCATAAAGGAACACAAAGGTAAGTACGTTCTTGTAGTTGAAGGATCTGTCTCACCAAAGGATGGTGGTGTTTACTGCACCGTGGGCGGAAGATCTAACGTGGAAATCCTTAAGGAAGCTGCAGAAAATGCGGGATTGGTTATAGCTGTAGGAAGCTGTGCGAGTTGGGGCGGAGTTCCTGGCGCTTATCCCAATCCTACAGGTGCGATCAGCGTGGGTGAGCTTTTAGGTAAAAAGGTGGTCAACGTGCCTGGTTGTCCTCCTATTGGGGATGTAATGGTTGCGGTTTTGTTGGAATACGCTCTAATGGGTAGAATACCCGCTACGGACTCTATGGGAAGGCCGCTGGCTTTCTATGGAAACACCATCCATGACAAGTGCTACAGAAGACCCTTTTACAACGCTGGAAAGTTCGCAAGCTCCTTTGACGACGATAAGGCTAAAAAGGGATACTGTCTTTACAAGCTTGGATGCAAAGGACCAATAACTCGTTCTCCATGCCCTACTACAAGATGGAACGGTAGCGTTAGTTTTCCCATTCAATCTGGTCATCCGTGCTTTGGGTGTACAGAGCCAGGATTCTGGGATAGAAGCTTTTACAAGGCGCTATCCATCGTAGAAGATGGATGGTCTTACAAGGAGACCGCTGTAGCTGTTGGGCTTGGTGCGTTGGCTGGTGCTGGTATAGCTTACTTAAACAAGCATCAGAGAGGGGGTAAGTAAGCATGGATATGTGGCTTTACGATTTTGTAAAGGGTCCTTTTCTTAAGTTTTCCATAGCCTTTTTCTTTTTGGGTATCACTTACAGGTTTTTTAGAGTACTCTTTTTAGGACTTCCGCAAGATTATGCAAGACCTAAAGGGAATCCTCCACTTATGGCTTTGAAGAAGATCATCATAAAGCCAACGATGGGCTGGACTTTCAAAGAAATCTTCTCCAGAAGGGCGGTCAACTTTATAGGTGGCTTTGCTTTCCATATCGGATTTATAGGTCTTACCTTCTTGGTTCCCGCCCATGCATTCCTTTGGCAAGAGATCTTACACATACCTGTGCCGTACGTTCCCAACATAGTGTCAGACCTTTTAGCTTATATGGCTTTGGGATCGCTCTTTGCCCTAACAGTACACAGGATGCTAAACCCTGTTCTCAAGCTTCTTACCCACAAGGATGAGTACATCGCTAACGCTCTTATAGGCCTAATCCTCTTCACCGGGTTGTTGGCTACCAAGTGGGCTGGTGGGGGTAGTTATGTATGGGTTATAACCCTTCACATGTTCCTTTCCGCCTTGCTCTTTATATACATACCCATGAGCAGGCTTTCTCACTTTGTTTACTACTTTATATCCGTAGGCTTTATGGGATGGAACGCAGGCAAGAGGGGTGTATCCTTTTAGGGGGTAAGCTATGACAAAAGAGATAACAAAGGAACATATAGAAGGATTTTACGAGTTTTGTAAGAACAGCATAAACGCAGAGGTTGCCGCATACCTGGAAGCTTGCGTAAGGTGCGGTGTTTGCGCAGAGGCGTGCCTTTTTTACATGGGAGAGAGCATATCCAATATAGACCCAAAGTTGACGCCCGCTTACAAGGCTGACTTGCTCAGAGAGATATACAAGGAAAACTACACTATTCTGGGTAGGATCAAAAAGGCGCTCGGTTTTGGTGTAAAGATAACTCCCGAGGACCTAAAAGAACAGGTAAGGTTGGCTTTTTATACGTGCACAAAGTGCGACAGGTGTACTAAAGCTTGTCCTATGGGTATCGATACGCCCAGGCTTGTCAGCATAGTAAGGGGGGCGTTAACGTCTGTGGGTTTGACACCCGAGGATCTAGCCCAGGCGGTAAAGCTTTCTATCGAGAAAGGTTCCCCCCTCGGCGTGGACATACCCACCTTCTTACAAAGAATACAGTTCATATCGGAAGAGTACGAAGTGGACATACCAATAGATAAACAGGCGGATTACGTTTACATACCATCATCCATAGAGCTTATGAAGTTTCCTGTAGCGGTTGCATCAGCAGCAAAGGTGCTCAACAGAGCATCTTTAAACTGGACGGTCTCCACGATCGCTCACGAGGCTACCAACTTTGGGCTCTTTGCGGATGATAAAAAGGTCACAAGGGAGATGCTAAGGAGGGTCCTAGAGGGTGTTAGAGCTTTGGGTGCTAAAACTATCATAGCCCCGGAGTGTGGGCATGCCTACCAATCCCTTAGGTTTGTAGCACCCAACGTATTTCCGAAGGAGTGGAGCTTTGAGGTTATAAACATAGTGGAGTTGGTAGATCGGCTGTTAAATGAAGGTAAGCTAAAGATAAACAGGAAAGTAGTGAAGGAGAGGATAACACTTCATGACTCGTGTCAGATAGGTAGGAGAGGAGGTGTCTTAAGAGAACCAAGAAGGATTTTAAAGGAGGTGGCGGAGGATTTTGTGGACTCTGTGAGCATACCTGAACACAATATATGCTGTGGCGGGGGTGGTGGTGTGTTGGTAATAAAGGACGCAGACTTTGATAGACAGAGGGCGTACTTTGCCAAGATGAACCTCTTTGATAAGACAGGTGCCAAGTTGGTCGCTTGCTACTGTGCCAACTGCATGTTGGCTCTAACTAGAAGCACTCAGGAGCTCAACAGAGATTACAGTTTTGTCAGTCTCATAGAGCTTGTAGCTAAAGCCATAGAGGAGGAGGAAGGATGAAAAGACTGGTTATAGACCCGATAACGCGGATAGAGGGGCATCTAAGGATAGAAGCACAGGTGGAAGACGGCGTAGTAAAAAAAGCCTACTCATCTGGTACCATGGTTAGGGGTATAGAGATTATACTTAAGGGAAGGGACCCAAGGGAGGCTTGGGCTTTGGCTCAAAGGATATGCGGTGTCTGTACAACGGTTCACGCCTTTGCATCCATAAGGGCTGTGGAAGATGCGCTCGATATAAAAGTTCCTAAAAACGCTTCCCTTATAAGGAAGCTGATGATAGGTACCCTCTTTGTGCATGACCATGTGGTTCACTTTTATCATCTTCATGCCTTGGATTGGGTTAATCCAGTAAATGCCCTAAAGGCAGACCCAGCAAAAACCGCTATATTTTCCAGAGACGTCTCTCCTTACGAGAAAAACTCAATCGCTTACTTTAAGGAAGTCCAAAACAAACTGAAGGCTCAAGTAGAAAGAGGTCAACTTGGTATTTTTAAGAATGGGTACTGGAACCATCCTGAATACAGATTGCCACCTGAGGCAGACCTTATGCTAGTAGCTCATTACCTAGATGCCCTAAACTGGCAGGCACAAATAGTTAAACTTCATACCATTTTCGGTGGGAAAAATCCCCATCCCAACTTTGCGGTGGGTGGTATGCCATGCCCCATAGACCTAAAAAGTGACACAGCCATAAACATGGAAAAGCTAAACACTGTAAAAACCCTTATAGACTCTATGATTGACTTTGTGGAAAAGGTATACCTGCCTGACCTTCTTGTTATAGCAAGATTCTATAAGGATTGGTTCAATAGGGGAGAGGGTATAGGTAACTTCTTAGTGCTCGGCGAACCAGAAGGCGATTCTCATAAAGATGGAAGGTGGTTCATCCCACCCACCTTTATAAAGTCTAGAAACCTTCAAGAGGTAGAAGACGTAGATTACGGAGAGGTAAAGGAGTACATAACCCACAGCTGGTATAAGTACAGCAGGGGTGAGGATGTGGGCTTGCACCCCTTTGAAGGTGAAACAGTTCTAAACTATACAGGACCAAATCCGCCTTACCAATACCTGAACGTGGAAGGAAAGTACAGCTGGTTAAAGGCTCCCAGGTACAAGGATATGAGTGCGGAGGTAGGTCCGCTGGCAAGGGTGTTGGCTCTCTATGCTAGAGATATGTACAGCGTGAGAGATATGGTCAAAGAGTACCTGACTAAGCTAGACCTACCAGTGGAAGCCCTGTATTCCACACTCGGTAGGACATTGGCTCGTGGTTTGGAAACTAACATTTATGCTCATGCTATGAGAAAATGGTACGAGGAGCTCATTCGTAATGTTAGCTCTGGTGATACTAAAACCTTCAACGGAGAGAAATGGGATCCATCTACGTGGGCTAAAGAATCTAAGGGGTTGGGGTTGATGGAAGCACCGAGGGGTTCTCTTTCCCACTGGGTGCATATAAGGGATTCCAAGATAGTAAATTATCAGGCTGTCGTTCCAACCACGTGGAACGGTTCACCACGGGACGTGAAAGGAAATCCATCACCCTATGAAGCGTCCCTTGAAGGACACAAAATACACAATCCCGGTGAACCCCTTGAGATACTAAGAACCATACACTCTTTTGACCCATGCCTTGCCTGTGCTGTACACGCGTACGAAGGATGATTGTTGAATTAAAATAATCCTCTTGAGGAGGTATAAATGTTTGAAGGTTTTGAAGAGTTGACAGATAAGGATTTTTACCAAAAGGCGATGGCGGGAGAAAAGCCCGCTGTAGTCCTCTTTACGCATCCAGACAATTCCCAGAACGAGGCTTTTTACAAGGTTTTAGAACGCTATGTGAAGCTTTACGGCGATAGGATAAACTTTTACTACCTGAACGTAGCTAACAACACGAGTGCCGAGGACCTTGGTGTCTTTAACTTTCCTACCATCCTCTACTTTAGGGATACGATGGAGCTGGAAAGGCACGACTACCTACCACCTTCTGAAGAAGTGGAAAAAGCTATAAGGAGGTTGTTAAGGTTGTGAAGCTTTTGTGGGCACCCTGGAGGAAAAGCTACGTAGAAAGCGTAGACAGTCAAGAGAGTTGCTTTCTGTGTCATGCCATATCCCAACAGGGTGAAAAGCTAAGAGACTACCTTGTTTTACACAGGGGCAGAAGGTCCTTTGTGATATTTAATAAGTACCCTTACAACGCGGGGCATCTGATGGTTGCGCCTATAGAGCACATCGGAGAATATGTGCTGTTGGACAACGATACAGCCCTGGAGATGCACCTTTTGACGAAGGTATGTATAATGTCTTTAAGAGAGGTTATAAAGCCACACGGTTTTAATCTCGGTTTTAACCTAGGAAGGTCTGCGGGAGCAGGCCTTGAGACCCATCTTCACCTTCATATAGTCCCAAGATGGAACGGAGACACCAACTTTATGTCGACAGTAAGCCATACCAAGGTTATATCCCAAGACCTTTGGGAGCTCTACGACAGACTAAAGCCCGTATTTGAAAGGTTCCTTAATGCTACTTGAGGTAAAGGATCTAAACCTCTGGTACGGTGAAAAGCATATACTAAAGGGGATAAACTTTAATCTATCGGAGGGTGAAATACTTTGCATCGTTGGAGAGTCGGGTTCAGGTAAAACGTCTATACTCTACTCCATCATAGGACTTTTGCCCAAGAACGCTATGCTAAAAGGCTCTATCCTGTTTAAGGGAAGGGATATAAAGGATATTAAAGTTGTGGAAAAACTACGTGGTAAAGAGATTTCCATGGTTTTTCAGGAGCCGTCCCTTTACCTTGATCCCCTTTACAAGGTAGGAAAACAGATAGAGGAAGCGTATCAGGCTCACTTTGGCAAGCATCTATCTAGGGAGAAGGCTCTCCATGCATTAAGAAAAGCTGGAGTTTTGGAAGCTGAAAGGGTCTACAACTCTTACCCACACCAGCTTTCCGGTGGTCTAAAGCAGAGGGTATGTATAGCCATAGCAACCGTCTGCAATCCTTCTTTGGTACTTGCGGATGAACCAACGACGGCATTGGACGTTTCCATACAAAGTAAGATACTAAAACTCTTTAGAGATATGAAAGAAGAGGGGAAAAGCGTTATACTCGTGACCCATGACTTTGGTGTTGTAGCTGAAGTGGCCGATAGAGTAATAGTTCTAAAAGATGGTCAGGTAGTAGAAGAAGGAGACGTTTTTTCAATCTTTGATAACCCAGGACATCCGTACACCGTTGAGCTGTTAAAAAGTCTTTAAAAGGTCTCTTAGCTCAAAGGCTGATTTAGGTACTATGGGTACCTTACCCCTTCTAATATCATCCGGCGAATAATCACCGCCGTAGTAGTTTTTATTGGCTTCTGTATCTATGGTAATGACCGTTCCCTCTAAGGATATACCAGCGTATACTCCCTTTGTTCTTGAGTAAGAGTAGACTTCAGCGTCTAGGGCTGGATCTGTGGCAGCTCTTGCAGCCCTACCAACCGGTCCAGCGGCTACGGAAGCATCCGCGCCCAAAGTAAACTTGCCCTTCAGAAAGCCTTCTACGCTCCTTCTGGTTCTAAACACAAGTATCAGGTCTACAGCCTGCGCACCTATCTGCCATCCGAGGCTTCCCCCACCCACTTTTACAAACACAGGATAAGACCAACCGCCTTCGTGCTTTACCAGCGCTATTCCCTTTCCAAAGCTACCACCTACTATAAACCCCACCTTCACATACCCAGGGATTATGACTATGCCGTATGCATCCTTGATCAAAGAGGGTGGTATGCTCTTTTCTGGTATCTTCTTGAAGTCTCTTATGATCTCTATCGCGTCCTTTACAGTATTTTCTTCCGGGCTCTCTTCCCGCGCCCAGAGGGTAAGGGTAAAAAACATCATAAAAGTTAGTAAAAGGACCATGTTGTTTATTATAATTTTTTTAAGGTATGTTTTCTACACGTTTTGCACCAAGTCCTACAGGATACCTACACTTAGGCAACGCCAGAACTGCCATCTTTAGCTATCTTTTTGCCCGTCATCATGGAGGGAAGTTTATCCTTAGGATAGAGGACACAGACTTAGAGAGGTCTACAAAAGAGTACGAGAAGATGTTGATAGAGGATCTCCAGTGGTTAGGTATAGAATGGGATGAGTTTTACAGACAATCGGAGCGTTTTGATATATACAAAGAGTACGCTCAAAGGCTTGTGGAAAGTGGACATGCCTACGAATGTTTTTGCACACCTGAGGAGCTAGAAGAGGAAAGAAAAAAAGCTCAAGAACAGGGCATAGCCTACAGGTATTCGGGAAAGTGTAGGGCTATCACCAAAGAAGAGGCGGAAAGTCTTAAAAAAGAAGGTAAACCTTTCACCATAAGGTTTAAAGTCCCAGATGGTGAGGTGGTAGTTTTTGAAGACCTTATAAAAGGTCACATATCCATTAACGTAGACGATTTTGGTGATTTTGTGATAGTAAGGAGCGATGGCACACCCACTTACAACTTTGTTGTGGTAATTGATGATGCTCTTATGGGAATCACTCACGTTATCAGAGGGGAAGACCACATACCCAACACACCAAAACAGATACTCATATACAGAGCTCTAAACTTCAAAATCCCTAAATTTGCCCACCTTCCTGTGATACTTGGTGAAGACAGGAGTAAACTCTCCAAAAGACATGGAGCGGTTTCTGTTAGAAACTACAGGGAAGAGGGCTATCTGCCCGAGGCACTCTTTAATTACCTTTGTCTGTTGGGATGGTCTCCAAAAGAGGAAGGGCAAGAGATCTTTTCAAAGGAGCAGTTGATAGAGCTCTTTGACCTAAGGGATGTTAACAGTTCCCCAGCCATCTTTAACAGGGAAAAACTCAGGTGGATGAATGGAGTTTACATAAGGGAGGTAGTCAGCTTAGAAAGACTTGCGGATGCCGTAGAGCCCTTCCTCAAAGGAGCAGGATACAACTTTGACAGGGATTACCTTTTAAAGGTGCTAAATAAAACGAGGGATTCTTTTGAAACACTCAGCGAAGCGGTGGAAAGACTAAAGCCCTTCTTTGTAGAAGACATAGAGCTTTCTGAGGAGGCAAAATCCGCTTTGGAAAACTCGACGGCGCATAGAGTTTTGCACTTCGTGTTGGAAAAGGTAAAGGATGGTGAACTCAGTGGACAGCATATAAAGGAACTGGCTAAGCAAGCGCAGAAGGAACTAGGCGTAAAGGCTAGGGACTTTTGGCACACGCTTAGACTGACCCTTACGGGAAGCTTAGAGGGAATAGGTATAGACGTACTATGCGATGCGTTGCCAAAGGAGAGGTTTATAAAGAGGGTAGAGAGAGTTTTAAGGCTCTATGAAGGTTATTGAGCCTCTACCATCCGCAAAAGATGCGCGCATATACATGTCCATAGAGAGGAGCTACTTAGGTGGGCTGAGGTTAGGCACCTCCGCCGTTGCATCTGGACTTTTTCTAAGCTGGAAAGTTTAGAAGGATTAATGGCTGCAGAACGCACCTTTTTAGCTTGGATCAGGACAGCCTTGGCACTTATCATCTTTACCTGCACATCAACGGTGGAAGTCATAGTGGCGCCTTTAACTTTCACAGAACGGTCAAGGACGTGGATCTTGGCTATTACAGGACTCGCGTAGCCCTGTATGTGTTCTATGGATTAGGTCGACCGCTCTTAACAATACGTTAACCAAACCTTAACGAAGACTTAACAAAGTTAGTCTAGTCTTTTAAGTGTGAGATACGCTATAGTTGAACTGCACGATGTTTGTCCATACTACTACGATGAATTCTGTGCATGCTTAGACCTTCTGAACTCCGTAGGTATAAAAAAGTACAGCCTTTTGGTGGTTCCCAATTTCCACAACCAATTTCCCTTGTATAAGAATGTCCACTTTGTGAAGGTGCTAAGATCCCTAAACCAAGAGATCATCTTGCATGGATACACGCATAAAGCGCCCGTAAGTCTAAGACATATACTTCACACATACGGGGAGGGAGAGTTTGGGGCAGCTGAACTTGTCCAAACTTACGAAGCCTTAACCAGAGCCATGGACATAATGCAAGCTTGTGGGCTCGAGGTACAGACCTTTGTTCCACCCGCATGGATTTCAAACCCTTATCTGGAAGATATCCTTTACGCCTTTGGTTTTTTGGGCTTAGGCTACAGGGACTTTATAAAGAACTTAGAAACTAACCAAAGTATACCATCAAAATCTATTACTTTTTCCAACAGGTTTGGGCTTTCTTACCTGAGCATAAAGGCTCTTCCTCTGCTTTATAGACTCTTTTACAAAGAGGATCTGCTAAGGTTAGCCCTACATATGAAGGATATGAGGGATAAAAGAAAGATAGCCCTTTGGAGGGTTCTTTTATCAAAGCTAAAAAAAGACAGGAGGTTGACAAGCTATGGAGAGGTTCTTGGCAAAGGCGGATTTACACCTGCATTCAAAGGCGTCCAACCAGCCGGGTGGTTGGGTAACCCAGCTTTTGGGATGTCCTGAGAGCTACGCAGAGCCCTTGGAGATCTATAGAAGGCTCAAAGAGAGGGGGATGTCCTTTGTAACCATCACAGACCACAACACCATAGATGGCGTTTTAGAAATTGCCCATATGAAGGACGTTTTTATCAGTTGTGAGTACACGGTGGAGTTTCCCGATGAGCATGCCATGGTTCACGTTCTCGTTTACGGTATAGACGAAGGCATACACCAAGACCTAACAAAGCTCAGAGAAAACGTCTACGATTTTGTTAAGTACTTGAAAGAGAAAGATGTGGCTTACAGCTTAGCGCACCCTCTGTATGCGGTCAAAGATTCTAAGATAACGAAAAGGTTGGTGGAAAAGTTCGTGCTTTTGTTTGATAACTGGGAGGTTATAAACGGTACGAGGGGCGATAAGGTAAGGTATATGGAAGAGAGCCTTGCACGGATGTACGACGGATGGGAAAAGATCCACGAGCTGGAAAACAGGTACAACATGCAATCCTTAAGAAGCAGACCCTTTATAACCTTCACCGCAGGGTCAGATGATCACGGAGGTATGGATGTTGGTAGGACGTGGACAGCGGTTGAAGCAAAGAGTGTTGAAGATTTCCTAAAAGGTATAAAAGAGGGTAGAACACAGGTAGGCACAGAGGCCCTTGGGGACGAGCGCGTGGTAAACATGGTAGCAAGGGTGGCTTACACTTACCTTGACAGAAACTACAAACTTCAGAGGGAATTAAAGGGCATCCTTGACTACCTGTTTATGTACTCCGACGACCCGATAAAGGAGATAATGGTAAGGTACTTTTTAAACACCAACGCACCAAGGCACATGTTACTGATGGAGGCTATAAATAAGCTGCCCTTTATTACCCTAAAGAGGTTCTTATCATCTCCATCAACGTCCACGATCGGAGAACTCGTACTTTCCTTCTTGATACACCTTTTCCCGCTTGCTGTAGCCTACGGAAAGAGGGAGGAACAAAAAAAGGTAGAGAGCGTGGTCAAGTATTTTGGTATAGGGAACAACAAAAAGCCAAAGCTTGCTTACATAACGGACACTTACCACGAGGTCAACGGTGTGGCACGTACCGCCCAAATAGTGAGGTCTTTGGCAAAAGAGCACGACCTACCCGTTGATGTAATAATACCGGACAGCGAGTCTTATAGGGAGGAGAAACTCATAGCTCTTAAATCACATATGGAGTTTGGTCTTCCTTACTATCCAGAGTTTAAAGTAAGGATTACGTCCATGATTGACCTTTTGAACGTATTGCAAAAAGGTGAATACACGCACGTCCATGTATCCACGCCATCGGCCCTCGGCATAATGGCTCTTTTAGTTGGTAAGCTTTTGGGGTTAAGTGTGAGCTTTACTTTCCATACAGACGTACCTTCTTACGCCCTTATATACACCAAGAGCAAGGATACGGAAGAACTTCTTTGGAAAGCTTTTGCGATAGGATGCGGACTGTGCGATAAGGTATTCGTGCCTTCCATGCACTACGCTAGGTCTTTGGCCCGTGCGGGTGTTGATCCCTCCTTAATAAAGGTCTTCAAAAGGGGTGTAGACTCCAATCTCTTTAACCCAAACAAGGCGGACCCAAGTTTTTGGAAAAGGCTCCTTGGTATAGATCCAAACAGAAAGGTAATCTTGTACGTAGGTAGGGTTTCCAAGGAGAAGAACCTTGAAACCATCACCTACTTGGCAAAGGTGTTCCCCGAGGAGGTCTTTGTGATAGTAGGTGATGGCCCCTACATGGAAGAGTTAAAGAAGAACAAGCCTAAAAATGTCTTTCTGACAGGGTACATGAAGGGAGAGGATCTAGCAAAAGCTTACGCAAGCTCTTATCTTTTCCTCTTCCCATCTGAGACGGAGACCTACGGACAGGTGGTTTTAGAAGCTATGGCTAGCGGTCTTCCTGTAATAGTTAGCTCTAAGGGCGCTGCGCATGAGCACGTAGAAGACGGTCTTACGGGTTTCATCGCCAACTCAAAGGAGGACTTTGCCTACAAGCTAGCCCTGCTCCTAGAGAAAGAGGATTTAAGAGAGCAGATGTCCAGAGAAGCCTTGTCTTACGCCCAGAGCATGGACTTAAGGGAGACATACCTTGAGTACCTAAACAGGATAATGGATGGAGCTTTGACCTATGAAACTGCTTGATTTAACGCCGTACTTTCACAGCAAGAGCGGAGGCATAAAAAAGTTCATTTTAAAAAAGGTAGAGTACCTTCCAAAGTTTGGGTTTGAGCACGTGGTGGTGATACCAGGAGAAGAGAGCAAGGTCTATAAGCTGAAGAACACTAAATTTTACGAAGTCTCATCTTTCCCCATCCCCCTTTCTGGTGGTTACAGGTTCTTCAAGAGACTAGAGTACGTGGAGGACATAATAAGGAAAGAATCTCCCGATATAGTGGAGCTGGGTGGTACTTACCTTATATCTCCCTTCTTGAAGGTTGAAGACAGTTTTCTCTCCATCTTCTACCACTCGGACGCCAAAAGGGAGATGAGTTTTATACCTTCACCAAAGCTCATAAAGGATGGGGCCTTTAAGCTTTTGGTGGATAAGTGCCTTTCCAAAGCGGATATGATATTAACGCCCGCTAAAAAGTACACGCAAACCTTAAAGGAGTACGGACTTAAGTTGGTAAACACAGTCCACTTGGGAGTGGATCCACGGGTGTTTAATCCTGCCAAAAGAGAAGCAGAATCTTTTAAAGAGAGGTTTGGCATAAGCAAAGGTAAGATCGTACTTCTCTATGTTGGCAGGCTGTCTATAGATAAAGGTGTTAACAAGCTCTTAAAGGCTTTCCAACTTTTAAGCCCTAAACATTTTCATTTGGTGTTGGTGGGTGATGGTCCATTGAAAGCGTATGTAAAGAGAAAAGCTGAAAAGCTAGGTAGTATAACCTTGATAGACTATGTAAACTCTGAGGAGGATCTTGCGGTAATTTACGCAAGCTGTGATATTTTTGTAAACGCGTCTACCTACGAGACCTTCGGTCTTGCCATGCTGGAAGCTCAATCAAGCGGTTTACCCGTTGCTGGATTCGACCTTGATTTGGAGACTCAGTTTTTAAAGGAAACCCTTTCCAAAGAGGTAAGTCCGCAGGGTTTAGCCCAGGCTATACACAGGGCGTGCGAGCTCTTAAGTCATAGTACGAGAGAGTACCTACATACGAAGGCTGTTGAAGAGTTCTCTTGGGAGAAGACCTTTGAAAGGTATGCGGATCTATACTCCAAAATCCATGTATATGCGTGATGGTGTTGCCCCCTTCTGCCCTTTGTACTTACCTCTGTAAGGATTTTGTGCTGGACTGTCCAGCCTTGCCAAAACCACCTGACAGATCCTCATACCCGAGTACAGCTTGATGGGACAAGAGTTGGCGTTGTAGAGCTCAAGGGTTATCTGCCCCTCAAAGCCTGCATCCACCCATCCAGCGTTTTCTATAAACAGCCCCAGCCTTCCAAGCGATGACCTACCTTCAACAAAGGCGGTTATATCCTCGGGTAGTTTAATGTACTCGAGGGTGGTAGCCAGAACAAAAGCCTTTGGTTTTATGATAAAGCCGTCCTCTATTTCTACGGTTTTTACGTTGATGTCATTCTTCTTTACGTCTATAAAGTCGCTTTCGTAAATGAGCACTTGATTACCTAGTCTTAGGTCTATGGAGGACGCTTGAACGTTTGACTCTTCGTACGGGTCTACGATCAGTCTTCCATCCTTTATAAGTTCTTTGATACTTTTATCGCTCAGTATCATAGCTGTTCAAGTGGGGGTGGAGGGACTCGAACCCTCACGGGGGGTTACCCCAGGGGATTTTAAGTCCCCTGCGTCTGCCAATTCCGCCACACCCCCGGTCTTAGGTAATTATATAACGCTGTCAACGCTTTTGTCTTATTCACTCCAAATCTTTGATAACCTTTTCTACATGCCCTTTTGCTTTCACGTTGTACCAAGCCCTTAGGATATTGCCTTCCTTGTCTATAAGGAAAGTGCTCCTTATTATCCCTTCTCTTTCCTTTCCGTACATGCACTTCTTACCGTAAGCTCCGTAAGCTTTTGCAATCTCCATACTTGGGTCGCTCAGAAGGATAAAGTTAAGTCCGTGTTTTTCTCTGAACTTCTTGTGAGATGCTACGCTGTCTGGACTTATACCTACAACCTTTACACCTTTTGAAACGAGGATATTCAGGTTGTCTCTAAAGTCGCAAGCCTCTTGAGTACATCCAGGCGTATCGTCCTTTGGGTAAAAGTAGACTATGACGTGGGATGAAAGCAGATCCTTAAGGCAAAGCTTAACATCTTTTCCCTCTTCGTCTATCCCTTCCAAACAAAACTCTGGTGCTTTATCTCCTTCCTTCAGCATAGAACATATTATAAAGGAGACGCCCGGAAACCGGGCACTCTATCAACCGTAAATCTGCTCTTCCTTTGTGGGCTCTATTCTTAGTATGGCATCATCTGGTGTTACGTTGTCTCCAGGGTTTGCAAACACTTTCTTAACAACGCCTGTTATGGGAGCGTGGATCTCATTCTCCATCTTCATAGCTTCCACTATGGCTACCGTTTGACCTTCCTGCACCGCTTCCCCTTCTTTTACCAAAATCCTTACCACTCTGCCTGGCATTGGTGCGGTAGCATCCCCAGGCTGGGTGGCTTTAGGTATGCCCTTTTCTTGTGCTTGGACTACCGCTTGGGGCACACCTCCAGACGGTATAGCTTCCACGATGGGCGTTAGCTGGACCTCTTCCAACCTTCCATCCACTCTGATGTAGTACTTCCTGGGCTTTCCTGGCTCTGCATGTGCACTTACGCCCTCTACCTTAACTCTGAACTTCTCACCGTGGTAAACAACGTCGAACTCCACGGGCGCAGCACCAGGAACGGTACCGGGTTTTACCTCTTGAGCTTCCAACTCCTCTATGGGTTCGGAAGTGAGTTCTCCCTTCTCTCTTGCGATGAAGAAGTCCTTGGCTTGCATGGGGAAAAGTCCGTAAAGAAGAACTTCCTCGTCCGTTGGCTCCCTTCCAAGCAGTGCTTTAGTCTCCTCGTAAGCCTTGTCCCAGTCTTGAGGGTCTGCTAAATCACCAGCCCTTATGGAAAAGTCTGGTTCCTTACCAGGACCTAGTATCTTCTCCGCAAGCTCTGCGCATATGGGACCTGGTGGTTTTCCGTACTTACCTTCAACGTAATCACGTACTTCTTTCGTTATGACCTTGTACCTCTCTCCAGATATGACGTTCAGAACCGCTTGCACACCAACTATCTGGGAGGATGGCGTTAGCAACGGTGGATAACCTAGATCCTTTTCTACGTTGGGTACCTCTTCTAGAGCTTCTTCTATCTTGTCCAAGGCGTTGGCCTCTATGAGCTGGGCTACCATGTTGGATATCATCCCTCCCGGTATCTTGTGTATAAGAACCTTGGCGTTGACGCCCGCGTACTCTGTTTCGTATTTTTTGTACTTCTTCCTTATCTGTTTTACTATCTCCGAGAGCTCGTCCAGCTTACGCATATCTATGCCTGTGTCAAAGGGTGTGCCTTCCAGCATGGCAACAACCGACTCGGTGGCAGGGTGCGAAGACCCAAAAGCCAGCGGCGAAAGAACGGTGTCCAGCATGTCCACACCTGCCAACACAGCCATCATATGGTTGACGATGGCGGTACCACTCATGTCGTGGTTGTGAAGAAGAACTGGAAGCTTACCCTGAGTGGCCTCCTTTATACCCTTTATTATGGCGTAGGTCTCCAAAGGCATTATTATTCCTGTGGCGTCCTTAAAAGATAGCCAATGTGCTCCCATTTCTGCGATCTCAAGGGCGTATTCAATCCACCTTTGATAAGTATGGACAGGGCTTTTGGTGTAGCTTATCTCAGCGTGAACCTCTCCACCCAGCTCCTTTATGGCTTTTACAGGAACCTCTATGTTCCTGTTGTCGTTCAGAGCGTCAAAGACTCTAAAGACCGTTATACCGTTAGCTATGGACCTCTCTACGAACTTGTAGACCAGCTTGTCGGATTTGGGTTTGTATCCCACTATGTTCTGACCTCTAAAGAGCATCTGGAGTTTGGTGTTGGGCATCACCTCCTTTATTCTCCTTAGCCTCTCCCAGGGGTCTTCCTTTAGGTACCTCAGACACACGTCGTAAGTTGCTCCACCCCAGACCTCCACCGCATAAAAACCTACCTTGTCCATCTTTTCACACAGGGGCAAAAGGTCATCCGTTCTTACACGGGTTGCCAGTTTACACTGCTGACCATCTCGGGGTGTAAGGTCTGTTATAAGTATCCTCTTCTTTATGTCCTGACCGTTGCCAACAGCCTTTAACTGCTCTTTTAGGTCATCTACTACATCAGCTACACTTTTAAACATCGCCTAACCTCCTTTATATACCGTGATAACTTGCTATCACCGCAGAAATAAAAGCTACAAAGTCTTCTTTACTCTTTGGCTCTTCGTAATCAAAGAGCTCAGGGTGCGTCTCCAAGTATTTGGTGGTAAAGCGTCCTTCTCTAAAGTCTTTATCTTTCATTATCTGTATAAGTAAGGGTATGGTAGTCTTTACGCCTGTTATCTCATAAGTTTCCAGCGCAGCCCTCATTCTCTCGATGGCTACATCCCACGTAGGTGCCCACGCTATCAACTTGGCTATCATAGAGTCGTAGTAAGGGGTTATCTCAAAGCCTCTAGAGGCCGCATGCTCTACCCTTATGCCAAAGCCACCTGGTGCATAGTACCTCTCTATCGTACCAACGCTGGGCGCGAAGTTCTTCTTGGGATCCTCCGCGTTTATCCTGCACTCTATGGCATAACCGTTGAACTTTATATCCTCTTGTCTGTACCTCAAGGGTTCACCTGCAGCTATCCTGAGTTGCCACTTGACTATGTCCACCCCAGTAATCATCTCCGAGACGGGATGTTCCACCTGTATACGCGTGTTCATTTCAATAAAGTAGATGTTGCCCCTCTCGTCCGCCACAAACTCCATCGTTCCCGCACTGTAGTAGCCTATCTCTTTCGCAGCCTGAGCCACGATCTCTCCGTAGTATGCCCTTTTACCGGGTGTTAAAAGTAAGGATGGTGCTATCTCTACAAGCTTTTGGTTTCTCCTCTGTATGGAGCAGTCCCTTTCGCCCAAGTGTATGACATTTCCGTACTTGTCTCCAAGCACTTGAAACTCTATGTGCCTTGGGTTTTCTATATACTTCTCAAGCAGTAGGTCTCCCCTTCCAAAGGCTTTTTGAGCCTCGTTGTAAGCCATTTCGTAGTTTTTGAGTAGTTCCTCCTCGTCCCTGCATATCCTTATACCCCTTCCACCACCTCCCGCGGACGCCTTCAAGAGTACGGGATAACCTATCGCTTTGGCAATATGTTTTGCTTCCTGTTCATCCTTGAGTATGCCATCGCTCCCTGGAACCGTGGGCACGCCAAGTTTTTTCATCACTTCCTTAGCGCGTGCCTTGTCTCCCATGAGCTCTATAACCTTCCAGTGAGGTCCTATGAAGTTTATGCCCCTTTCTTCGCAGAGCCTGGCAAAGTGCTCGTTTTCTGCCAAAAATCCATAACCTGGGTGGATGGCATCCGCTCCAACCTCAAGAGCCAAGTCTACGATCCTTTCTGCGTTCAGGTACGTGTCCAACGGGTTCGTGCCTATCATGTAAGCTTCGTCAGCCATCTTTACATGTCTTGCGGTGGACTCTATCTCGTTGTAGATGGCAACCGTCTGGATGCCAAGCTCTTTACAAGCCCTTATTATCCTACAGGCTATCTCACCTCTGTTTGCGATCAGAACCTTCTTTAGCATCTTGCCTCTCCCTACAGGATTTCTACTGTGTACTCTATGGGTGCAACCTTGTTTATCATGTAAGCTATGGAACAGGTGCCCGGATTGTATATGGTTTTATCGAGTGCCCTTTTTACGTCCTCCTCAGAAACATCCCCTTTTACCTTGACCTTTAGGTAGATCTTGGTAAACACCTTGGGATAGCCTTCGGTAATTCTATCCGCGTCCGTCTCTATCTCCACGCTTTGGGTTTGTTTGCCCTCCTTGTGAAGGGCTTCGTACAGATGAATGCCAACGCATCCCGCTATGGAATGAAAAAGCAATTCTGGCGGTCTGATACCTCTACCTTTACCGCCTACGTATCCCGCCGCATCTATAGGTACTTCCCTTCCAGACTCACCAACGCCTACAAAGTGAAAGTCTTCCTTTTGCACAACCTTCACCTTCATTCAAGCCTCCTTAAAATTTGTGGATTTTAATTATAAACTCATTTATTAAAAAGTGCTAACGAAAGTCATAGGGTTTTGGACTATGTTGCACAGGTACAGAATGGCTACATTACTACATCAGTTTAGTCATATTCCTTCACTGGCAGAGTGTATTTATTTATGCAACAAAGTTGGATAGAAAATAAGCAAAGGGTTATAAAGCCTGTGATAGGGGTAGAGTTTATAACCTGCATCGAACCGCTTTTTTGGTGAGAATGCGTATGAGCTTAGAGCCACTTTGACTTGAACGCTATTGTGA
>OFGS01000095.1_pt1 | contig 24901 bp, 24 predicted proteins | sample 1521851 | NCBI WGS metagenome assembly OFGS01 (sample SAMEA3142070, study PRJEB24117) | hot springs metagenome
TAAAGGATGTTCCCACAAACCCTTTTTCAGGCCAGAAACATCCCCAAGGAACATCTTAGGAAACAGCAAGGCCATAGTCATTACCTTTTCCATCCAAAGGTCTTTCTGCTCTCTCTGGCTTACTCTCAACAAAACCTCCAATGCAAAATTGTCCGCTCTACTCTAAAAACAGTCAACTGGAGGGTACTTCCTTCGCCTTTTTTCTTAAAGCTTCCTTTTTATAAGCCTCAAGGGCTAAGCGTTCCTGCTCCAAGTAAAGCACCTCTCTGTCTATAAGATTCTCCCAATCTATCTTATCAGCCATAAACCAAGGACCATCAACGCAAGCAAGCCTTTGACTTCCATCTACAAACACTCTGCACACAAGACACAGACCGATAGAGTCTAGCATATGGGTGTTCACCATAGCCATAACTTTAGGATACATCTTAGAGAGCTTTTGAGATAGCCTATTGTTGCCTGCGGTTATCACAAGGTCGTATCCATCCCTGTAAGTGGGCTCGCTTTCAAAGTGCACGTTGTTAAAAAGATCCCCGTAAATATCTAAGATCCTAGGTATAGGTTCGCCCACCACCACGATATCTAAGATGTTGTCCACCTTTTTAAGGTGTAGGGCTACGTTTATGCACGGAGAGATACCCCACCGGTACGCATAAATGAGTACCTTTCCGTACCTTTCCACTGGAAAAGGCTTTCCCATAGGTCCAGCAACGTAGGCTATATCTTCACTCTCCAGAAGCTCAAGCGTACTCCTGCCCACACCCTCAATTAGACACTTAAAGCCGTCCTCTGTGGTCTCAAGGATGGATATGGGTATGTTTTCAGACTTTTGGTTAAGTTGTAGCATTACAAACTGTCCAGCTCTTGCTTTGGATACGTGTGGTGCCTTTACGACCAGTATTCCCACATTTTCCGATAGGTACGTTTTTTCAAGTACAGGAAACATTAGGAAGATATTATAAATCCAAAGTTTCGCCAAAGTCAGGTATGTACACCCTATAGCCTAGTCTACTCTCTATCGCAGACTTAAATACCATCATCTTTTCCTCCTCTCCGTGAAAAAGAAAGACCTTCTTAGGCTTGCCCGTGTAAGATAGCCACTCAAGAAGTCCTGATTGGTCAGCGTGCGAAGAAAAACCGTTTATAGTAAACACCTTTGCTTTAACATCTATCAATTCCCCAAAGATCCTAACGGGGCTTTCGCCGTCTATTATCCTTCTACCGAGCGTACCCTTGGGCTGATAGCCGACAAAGACCAAAGCGCACTCCTCTCTCCACAGGTTATACTTTAAATGATGCAAAATGCGCCCTCCAGAGAGCATACCAGAACCCGCTATTATGATGGCACCGGAGGTTATGGAGTTTATAGCCTTTGATTCCTCAACGTCCTGCACTATGTGCAAGCTGGGAAGCTGGAAGGGGTTTTTCTCTAAAAAGACTCTATAGGTCTCCTTATCGTAAAAGTCTGGATTGGAAAGGAAGACCTTTGTTATGCTGGCGGCGAGGGGACTATCCAAAAACACCTTACACTTAGGAAGTTTTCCCTCTTCGTAAAACTCCCTAAGCACGTAGAGTATCTCTTGAGACCTCTCCAGGGCATAGGACGGTATTATTACGTTTCCATCCTTAGAGAAAGCGTACTGTATGGCGGAAAGTAGCTCTTCCTTTGAGCTCTGAAAATCCTTATGGTTCCTGTCTCCGTATGTACTTTCGATGAATACGTAATCTGCCTTGCTGGGAAGGTTTGGATCTTCCACTATGGGTTTGTTTTTGTTCCCCAAGTCTCCAGAAAAAACGATGACCTTCTGCCTCTCACCGTCGTAAAACTTTAGCTCTACAAAGGAAGAGCCGAGTATATGTCCAGCATCCCTAAGGGTTATGCTAACTCTGTTGGATATCCTGTACTCCCTTTTATAGGGGATCCTCACTGTAAAGAGTTTTAGACTTTCTAGAACGTCGTACTCATCATAAAGAGGTTCTTCTGGGAAAATACCACGTCTTTCCAGCTTTTTGAGCATGGTTTTGTAGTTTTCATACATGACCTTGGAAGCATCCAAGAGCATCAAGCTAGCTAACTTAGCGGTGGGTCCTGTGGATATAACCTTACCTTTAAAACCTTGCTTCACCAATAAAGGTATACGTCCACAGTGGTCTATGTGGGCATGAGTGAGAATAAGATAATCGACTTCTTTAGGGTTGAAGGGAAAAGGTTCTTTGTTTTTGTTCTCTTCTTGTCCTTGAAACAAGCCACAGTCTACTAGAAGCTTTTTATTGTCCAACTCTAAATAAAAACAGCTACCTGTGACACCTTTTGCAGCACCGCAGAGTGTAATCTTCATCTGTAAAGCCCTCTTTCAAGAATATAGCTTTCTACCCCTTCAGGCACCAACCACTTTATACTTCTGCCTTCCTTTATCCTGCTTCTTATCTCCGTAGATGACACGTCTATCCTTCTGACGTTTAGAATAATGTAATCCTCATCTTCTTTTAGGTTAGGAAACATCTCTTTAAAGTAAGAAACCACCTCCTTAGCTTTGCCTGCCCTGTCAACAACCACGAATTTAGCCACCGAAGTGAGTCTTTTGGGATCCTTCCACATATGCAAGGTCAGTATGCTATCCGCACCCAATATAAAGTGAGGCTTATCTCCATACTTCTTTAGGAGCTCTTGAGCGGTATCCACAGTGTAAGATATGCCACCTCTTTTTATTTCCAAGTCAAAAACATCAAAACTATCAAACTCTTTAATAGCTATTTCAATCATGTTAAGCCTGTCATGCGGACTGGCTTTGTGGGAACCTTTCAGCGGTGCCTGATTAGCAGGTAAAAAGATCACCTTTTGAGCCCTCAGTTGCTCTTGAACATCTCTACCTACGATGAGATGTCCTACGTGAACAGGATCAAAGCTACCGCCAAAAAATAAGTGCATTTATAATCTAGTTTAAGACATGTCATTAAAAACCAAGATTCTACTTAGCATATTTGGCACCGCTACTGTAACGACGATGTTAGCAATACTGTTAATTGTATACTTGTTCAGTAGAAGCGTTGGAAAATACTTGTTCGAAGAGTACAACAGAACGTACCACGTTTTTAACTTGCTTTTAGAGTACAAAGAGAAAGAGATATGGAACTCGGAAATTGCCCCCGTAAAGGTGCATATGGATATCCAATGTAGAAACATAAATGCGTATTTTATGACTTTGCCCAGTGGGACAGTGCTTGGAGTGGAAAAAGTTATCGGAAATGGGTGCTTGTTCGTTGGAGAGCCCGCCGCTAATGTTTTGGAGATATTAAAAGTGGTACATGGGGTAGAGTACGCCATAGTTATAAACAGAGACTGGTTAGATCTGAAGGGTGAAGCGTTGGATACGTACATGAATAACAAGGTTTTAGTAGGCGATCTTCTTGTGGAAAAAGTCAGCGATGAAAAACTCTTGTCCTACCCGTTGGATATAAGAGGTTGGGCTGTGTTTGGTGGGCTTACAGACAGAAAACTCCTTATGATGGAAGTACCCTTAAGATTCAAGGATGGTGCACCTAGAGGAAAGGTAGTTTTAGTTAAAGATATTCATTACATATACAAACAGACCTACGAAACCGCAGGCATGATAGTAGCCTTTTCTGTAATTCTTTCCTTTTTAATCTCTACACTCTTGTATAAAACTGTTTCACGTGTTATTAGCGATATAAAAGCTCTTCAGGTATCTATGGAAAGCGTAGAGAAAGGAGACTTTTCCAAGATAGAAAGATTGAAAGATTCAAGTGTTAAGGATGAAATAAGCAAGTTGAAGGGTAGCTATTATAGTATGGCTTCAAGGATTAAGAACCTGCTGGAAGAGCTGGAGCGCAAGAATAGGGAGCTTGAAGAATTAGCTTTCTATGATCCCCTTACGGAGCTACCAAACAGGCGATTCTTTTTAAGCAGCGCGCAGACACTCTTAGAAAACGCTAAACGCTATGGAACACCCATTAGCCTGATGGTTATGGACATAGACAATTTCAAGAAGATAAACGATACCTACGGTCATGAAGCAGGAGACCTTATACTAAAGAAGTTTGCCAGTATATTAAAAGAAGAGCTGAGACGTTCCGACCTGCCAGCACGCTTTGGTGGAGAAGAGTTTGTAGTGCTCCTGCCCAACACCGATGCAAAAGACGCTTACAAGGTTGCGGAGCGTATAAGGACATCCTTTAAAAGGTCTTCTATCGTTTACAGAGATCAAGAGGTGAAAACAACCGTCAGTATAGGCTTAGCATCCTATGGGCTAGGTCTGGAGAACATCGACGACCTTATAAGGCTTGCGGATATAGCCCTATACGAGGCGAAAGGAACAGGAAAGGACAAAGTGGTTATCTACCGAAAGGAATTAGAGGAAGGTCAAAAGCGGGATTAGAAAGCGCTCTGAGCATTCCCATTTTTACAGCTTTACTTATCTGGCTGGAAAACTTTCGTTCCCTTAGTTTCAAAAAGTGGTGGAAAAGAACACCTGACGCTTCCAAACCAAAACCACGGTCTTCGAAGAGATGGTTTACTTTGAGGTTCAAGGCTTTTAGAAAAATGTTCTTAGGATTTAGCCCCTTGCCCTTTGGCAACCCCACAAACTGGTATCCACACACCGATGAGTCTTTGAGAAAGACCTTGATAAGGTAGTTTTCGTACTCAAAGGTATGGGACTCTTCTGAATCCTCAAAGGTTCCTCCGCTACCAGCAACCACCGCACGCGTTTTTACTGCGTTATAATCCACTAGCCCAGGGTTTTTCACCTGTGCACCCACCATATTAAGCCCAGCTATGAAGCCACCTTGCTGAGCGGGTGGGAATAGAGCTATCCAGCGCACATTGCCCCAAGAATCCTTTCCTGAGCATATATCGCCCGCTGCGTACACATAAGGGTCAGAAGTACGCTGATACTCGTCCACAAGGATCCCACCTACAACCCTTCCCCTAACCTCATCTATGTGCAGTTTTATATCCGTGTCCTGAACCAGGTAGGTCCTAGGTCTTACTCCCGTAGAGAGGATTACCATATCCGCCCTTATAAACTTGCTCTTGTCGCTGCCGTTTTGCCTAATTTCTACCGCTTCTACCCATCCATCCTCACCGTGTATGGCTACAACCTGATGGTTCAGATAAACGTTTATGCCTTCCTCTTCGAGAAACTTCATGTACCTATCCGCCATATACTTGTCCAGCATACGAGGTAAAACTCTATCAAAGACTTCCACGACGCTGACCTCTAAACCCATACGCCTTAAGGTCTCTGCATCCTCTACGCCTATAGGACCTGCACCTATTATCACCACAGACCTAACCTTGCCAGAAACAACCAAATTGCGTATCCTCCTAGCATCATCAAGATTTTTGGCTGTAGTAACACCCCCCAATTGAACACCCGGGATAGGGGGGATAAAGGCACTTGCACCCGCAGCCAAAAGGCATCTGTCGTAGCTTATCTCCTCTCCACCCCTTACTATAACCACCTTCCTTTTGTTGTCTATACTTACAACCTCCTTCTTGGGTCTAAAGTCCACCTTGTGCCTTTCGTAAAAGGCAAAACCGCCCTTGTAAAACAGAGCCTTTTCGCTTATGTCACCTCTTATTACGTTTTCCATACAGTTGGGTGCGTAGGTAGGATACTCCTCGTCAGACAAAAGGATTATTTGGCTCTCTTTACACAAGGTTCTTATACCTTCTACTGCGCTTGCGGCGGCAGGACCGTTTCCCACTATGACTATTCTCATGAGTTTTTGAATTATAACAGCTCCACCACTTTTTTCAAGTCTTGGAAAAATTCCATCTCGACCCTGGGATTTTTACTTCTTAGTATGTAGGCTGGGTGGTAAGTGATCAAAACCTTTATTTCACTGTTGTATGGGTAGGGCAAAACAGACCCTCTTACTTTTGTGATAGCGGCTTTTTTCCCAAATATCCCTTCATAGGCGGTCGCTCCCAGACAGACTATAACCTTCGGCTTGATTATATCTATCTCCTTTTTAAGGTATGGTATGCAGCTTGCCATTTCCTGCAGCGTAGGCTTTCTATTTTCCGGCGGTCTTGACTTGACCACGTTTGTTATGTAAACATCTTCCCTACGTAATCCTACCTTTTCTAAGACTGTGTTTAGATACTGGCCAGCTCTGCCTACAAAAGGTCGTTTTTGCAGATCCTCTTCTTCTCCTGGTGCCTCACCAACAAACACCACCTTAGCGTCAGGATTACCCTCTCCAAAGACGTAACCACTGGAGCCCTCATAGACTACACATTTTCTTTCCGCCTCCATCCTTTTGTAGAGCTCTTTGAGAAGTTCTTCCTTGTCTTTCTCTAGAGTTTGTAAGTCTTTGGAAACCGTGCGTATGTCAGAAAGGTAAAGCTCTGTGAATCCCAACTCCATAAGGGACGTTATCGTTGCCTTCAGTCTATCCATATGTAGCCTTCCTTTATTCTACCGATGAGTTTAATATCCTTGTAGTTAAGTGAGTTTACACCCATGTAGAGAACCTCTCCGAGTATAAGGTCGTAGTCAAAGATCTCCATGTGGCTGTAAAGTCTACACTCTAAAAACCCCGGACTTTCCTTTATACGTGGTACGCTTACAGAACGAGATGGTACAGGTGTAAGCTGAGAAACTTCCACCTCGCTTATGTTTGGTGGATAAGGCTTTGCGGTTATCTCTAACTTTTTGATAAGGTCGTAGCTAACCAGGTTTACGACAAACTCGCCTGTGTCTAGTATGTTCTGAGCTGTGTCCTTTCTTTTGTTGTCTCTTTTGCTTATTGAGAGCATCACGATCGGTGGTTCATCGCAAACTGCATTAAAAAAGCTAAAGGGAGCTAAGTTCAATACGCCCTCTTTGCTTAAAGTAGAGACCCAAGCCACGGGTCTTGGAGCCACCATAAAGGTAAGCATATCAAAGACGATATCAGAATCAGCCTCTCTTACGTCTACTTCAATCATCTGCGCTTATCTTATCCTTTTTTAGGTAGTCCCTTAGGGCATGGGGAACCACCACGGAACCATCCTCCTGTTGGTAATTTTCAAGTATAGCAGAAAGTGTCCTTCCAACGGCTAGTCCAGAACCGTTTAACGTGTGCACAAAGCGGTTCCTTCCCTTGGAGTCCTTGTAGCGTATGTTTGCCCTTCTTGCCTGAAAGTCCTCACAGTTGGAACAGGAGGAGACCTCCCTGTACCTTCCTTGAGATGGAAACCACACCTCTATGTCGTAGGTTTTTGCGGAAGAAAAGCCAAGGTCTCCCGTACAAAGTTCTACGACTCTGTAGGGAAGCTCCAACGCCTTCAGTATATCCTCAGCGTCTGCGGTCATGCTTTCCAGCTCTTCGTAGGAGTTCTCCGGCAAAGCTATCTTAACCAGCTCCACCTTGTTAAACTGGTGTTGCCTTATAAGCCCACGCACGTCTTTACCGTAAGCTCCCGCTTCCCTTCGGTAGCAGGGCGTATAGGCGGTCAGGTATATAGGCAGGTCTTCTTCCCTTAGAATCTCATCTCTAAACAGATTGGTAAGCGTTACCTCCGCTGTAGGTATTAGGTAAAGTTCGTCCCTTTCACACTTGTATAGCTCCTCTTCAAACTTGGGAAGCTGTCCTGTGCCTTCAAGGACTTCGGGCTTTACCAAGTGAGGTGTCATCACCTCTTTGTATCCCTTCTTTGTGTTCATGTCCAGCATAAAGTTTATAAGGGCTCTCTCCAGCTTGGCTCCCCAAGACATTAGAACGGTAAACCTACTTCCCGAGAGCTTTGCCCCCCTTTCAAAATCCAAAATCTTTAGGTGTGTTCCTATATCCCAGTGGGCTTTTGGTTCAAAAGGAAAGTCCCTAGGCTTTCCCCATCTTCTGATCTCCACGTTTTTAGTTTCGTCTTCTCCCACTGGGACGCTTATATGGGGAAGGTTGGGTAGGGAGAGTATAACGTTCCTGAGGTCTCTTTCCACTTGGCTAAGTTGCAAATCCAAGGAGTCTATTTTTTCCTTTATCTCCTTCACCTCCATCTCCAAGTGGTGCGTATCCTTTGATTCTCTTTTTAGAAGACCTATGAGCTTACTCTTTTCGTTTCTCTGAGCCCTCAGGATTTCAATCTCCCTGATAAGGTTTCTCCTTCTTTCATCCAGTAACAATACGTTGTCTACGACGCTCACATACTCCTCACCTCTTGTCCTTAGCCTATCCTTCACAAACTCTGGTTTTGTTCTAATAAGCTCCAAATCTATCATTTCACCACCACTCTCTTTATCCTATCCTCGCCCATATCCCAACGTTTTTTAGGCGAGTGTTTGCGTTGAAGGTAAGGAACATCTTTTATAGCTATCCTGTCGTAAAAGGCGTTGCCCGTATGCGTAGTTATCAGAAGATCCACGCTTTCTCCAAAAAGTGGTATTATATCAACCAACCTGTCTCTTGGCGAACCCAAGACATCCACACCCTTAGAACCCCTCGAGTAGTTCGGCACTTCCTGAATGTTTATGAGCTTTATAGAGCCACTTTCCGTTATTATGAGCAAGTAGTTAGAGTCCTCAATTGGTCTTATACCAACTAATCTGTCACCTTCCTCCAGTTTTATACCTATGACGCCCCTTGCACCAACGCCAGCAGGTGGAACCTCACTTATGGAGAACCTCATAGCCTTACCTTTACGAGTAAACACCAAAAGGTCTCCTGTCTCGGGTGATTGGACAACATCAACAACCGCATCATCCTCTTCAGAGAACTTTAAAATAGACATACCTTGAGCCTTGTACTCAAAGTCTGCAATGGGTATCTTTTTTACATAGCCCTTTTGCGTTGCAAGTATTACCCTATCCTTAGCGGATGACCTGATAAAGACACCAATAACGCTCTCATCTTCTTCCTTGAAGTTTATCTTGCTTCCATGTAGGGCGGAAGAGCCCGCTATCCAGTAAACTCTTCCCTTGTTAGAAACCATGAACAATCCATCGCTGTACTGCACTGTCAGGATGTCAACTACCTCTTGCTGATCCTCCATGTTTTCTATAGGAAGCACCTTACCGTTGGCGTAAACAACTACAGAAACCTCCCCTACCTGCTCCATTCCATCAAGACCTTCCACGAAGCTCCTACGTGGTGCGTTGAACTCTTTGGTAAGCCCTTCAGTCTCTTCTATAAAGACTTTTATCCTCTCCTCTTCACTCTCTACTAGTGCTTTGTAGTACTTTTCCTTCTCTTTCAGCTCCTCCATCTCCGCCTGAAGTTTTTCCCTCTCAAGGGAGGTGAGTCTTTGAAGTCTCATATCTAACACAGCGATAGCTTGAACCTCAGTTAGGTTGTATTTTCCCATCAATCTACTTTTTGCCTCCTGTATATCCTTTGAAGCCCTGATGTCTTTTATTAAGTCATCCAAATGGGATAATGCGCTTATGAGCCCCTCCACTACGTGTAGTCTTTCACGCGTCTTTTTTAGGAAGAACTTTGAGCGCCTTAGTATTACGTTGAGCCTGTGTTTTATGAACTCTTGGAGTAGGGTTTTTATACCAACCTGTTTTGGCTCACCGTCCACAAGAACTACGAAGTTTAAGGGTATGTTTTTTCTGAGGGACGTGTACTTAAAGAGCTTGTCCAGTACCTTTTGACCACTTGCATCCCTTTTTAACTCTACGACAATCCTGATACCCTCTTTGTCAGATTCATCTCTGATGTCGGATATTTCCTTTATCTTACCCTCCCTCACCAAATCAGCCATCCTCTTTATGAGCTCCGATTTATTTACCTGGTAAGGTATCTCCGATATCACTATCTGTTCTCTACCACCTTGTACCTTTTCCACATGAGCCTTCGCCCTTATCCTGACTTGCCCTCTACCTGTTTCGTAGTAATCCAAGAGTTCTTTAGCGTTCTCTATGATACCACCTGTTGGAAAGTCCGGACCCTTTATATACTCCATTATCTCCCTAGTGGTCATGTTGGGATTTTGAGCAAGCTTTATAAGCGCTGTGCAAACCTCTCTGAGGTTGTGTGGTGGTATAGATGTAGCGAGCCCTACCGCTATACCCGTTGTGCCGTTGCAAAGAAGGTTGGGAAACTTGGAAGGCAAAACGGAAGGTTCAAAGGTAGAGCCATCAAAGTTTGGAACAAAATCTACAGTATCCTTGTCTATATCGTCCAGCATACGGATGGCTACTTTGGAAAGTTTTGCCTCCGTGTACCTCATAGCCGCGGGAGGGTCTCCATCAACAGAACCAAAGTTTCCCTGCCCAACTACTAGAGGATAGGAAGTGTTAAAATCCTGAGCAAGCCTTACTAAAGCATCATAAACCGCCTGATCCCCATGAGGATGGTAGTACCCTAAAACAGTACCTACTATCCTAGCGCTCTTTACAAAACCCCTCTCTGGGAAAAGTCCCATTTCATGCATGGCGTATAGAATGCGCCTTTGAACGGGCTTGAGACCATCCCTGACGTCTGGGATAGCCCTACCCACTATGACGGACATTGCGTAGTCTATGTAAGACTGTTTGACTTCATCCTCTATAAGAACATCAAGAATTTCCATAGTAATATTTTAACTTGGCATGACCCTTCTAGATTTTGTAAGGTCGCTCTCTGAAGCATCCAAAGAATGCATCCTTTTGGTAGAGGGTAAAAGAGACAAACAAGCGTTAGAAAGGCTAGGTGTAAAAAATATCCTTACCATAGGAGGCATAAGGCTAAGAGACCTACCGGATATTCTGGAGGGTTATTCATGTGTTATCCTACTTTTTGACCTTGATAAACACGGAGAAAGGCTCACAGAGAAAGTTAAAGACATTCTTTCAAGAGAAGGATATATTTTAATAGAAAGGTTTAGAGACGCTCTAAAAGAGCTAGGTATTATGTACGTGGAGGAACTCTATGAAGAGGTTGGATGTTCTAAGCACACTTCTTTTACAGGACAGGCTGATAAGGTTAAACTTGGACATGCTGGAGGGACTTCAGAGAGAGATAAAGGCAGACATAGAAGAAGGAGAGATATTGGCTGATGCCCTTCTTGAAAGTGGAGTCAGGGAAAAGTACAGAAATATACTCCTTCAACTGGAGGAAAATCTTTTGATAAAGATCTCGGAAATCTTGGATCATATTTACGACATGTACGAGGTTTTCAACTTTGATTTAACCTTTCTTTCTAGCATCCCTGAAGAACTGGAAAGGGAGCTGGAAAGGCTTGATATCATAAATTCCATAAACACAAGGCTTGAAATAATCCTGTCCATTCTGGATGAAATACTCATGCTCTCGGAAGAAGGACCTTGTCTAAAGGCTATGTCAACACCCTTCAGGGTTTACAGGGAAGTTGTAGAGCGAACGATGGTCTTCAACAAGATACTGGGGCAAACACCTCAAGCAACTTCTTAGCCGCGGATTGCTCCGCCTCCTTCTTGCTCTTACCAACACCAATAGCCCTATATTCCCTTATACTACACTCTACCTCAAAGAATCTGTTATGCTGTGGACCACTAACACTCACCAGTCTGTAAGTTGGTCTTTCCTTCCATTTTTTCTGAGTAATCTCCTGCAAGAGGGTTTTGTAGTCCCTTTTGTACTCTTGAGCCTTTGCTTTGGCTACGATAATATCCTTGTAAAGTTTATTAAATAAGTCTCGAACGTAATTTAAATCTTTACCTGAGTCTAAAAAAATACTTGCCCACAAGGACTCAAACACGTCCGCCATGATGGAGACGTTGGTTTTTACGCTGGACTTGTTACCGTTGGCAAGTATATACGAGCCCAAGTCTAACTCCTGTGCAAGGGTGGCCAAAAAATCCTCGCTAATAAAAAAAGCTTTCATGGCTGCCAATTCACCCTCCCTGAGCTGTCCAAACTCCGAGACCAGTATATCAACAACCAACAGGTTTATTATGGAATCGCCTAAGAATTCAAGAATTTCGTAGTTTTTCTTTCTTTCCTTTGATGTGTAGGATTTGTGCGTCAATGCTTGGATTAGCAGATCCTTGTCCTTAAAGGTATATCCTACTTTTTCCTCTAGAGTTTTATAGTTTTCTGAAGACAAGGCAGGCATTAGTTCCACCAAAGCCAAAGGAGTTAGACAAGACCACGTTAACGTCCATCTTTATAGCCTTGTTGGGTACGTAATCCAAATCGCACTCTGGGTCTGGATTCTCTAAGTTTATGGTAGGTGGTATTACACCTGTGTGAATGCTCATCACGCTAGCTACCGCTTCGACTGCACCAGCAGCACCAAGTAGATGCCCTATCATGGACTTGTTAGAGCTTATCTTTAGTTTGTATGCGTGTTCACCAAACAATCTTTTTATGGCTAAGGTTTCAGACCTGTCGTTCAAGGGTGTGGACGTTCCATGTGCATTTATGTAATCTACCTCTCTTGGGTCTATGCGTGCATCCTCCAAAGCAAGCTTCATACACATATACGCACCTTCTCCATCTGCACAAGGTGCGGTTATGTGATAGGCATCGTCTGTAGCTCCATAACCTACTAGCTCCGCGTATATTTTTGCTCCGCGAGCTTTTGCATGCTCGTACTCTTCCAAAACCAAGATACCAGCACCCTCACCCATCACAAAGCCATCCCTGTCCATGTCAAAGGGTCTGGAAGCCTTTTGTGGTTCCTCGTTGCGCGTGGACAGAGCTTTCATAGAGGCAAATCCCGCTACACCTAAAGGTGTTATGGCACTCTCACATCCACCGGCTATGGCTATGTCTATGTCACCCCTCTGTATAAGGCGCATAGCATCGCCTATAGCATGATTGCCCGTTGCACACGCAGACACCACGCAGTAATTGGGACCCTTAAAACCGTATCTGATGGCTACAAGACCACTGGCCATATTGGATATTCCATAAGGAATAAAGAAAGGCGATACACGCCTTGGTCCCTTCTCCATTAGTATCTTTTGCTGTTCCTCTATATCCCTGAGCCCACCTATGCCAGTACCTATTATTACACCCACCCTGTAAGGATCAACGCTAACCTGATCGAGCCCACTATCCTTTATAGCCTCATCCGCTGCACCTACCGCAAACTTGATAAAGTCTGAAACCTTTTGTGCATCCTTTTTGTCAAAGTATTTTTCAGGCTCAAAGTCTTTTACTTCACCCGCTATATGCACAGGTAATCCTAACTCTATCGGGTTAAATCTCTTTATTATTTCAATTCCGCTTACACCGGCGGTAAGATTGGACCAAAATTTCTTAACACCTGTTCCGATGGGAGAAACTACCCCCAGACCGGTTATAACGACTCTACGCATTAGGCTTTTACTTTTTCCTTTAGGTAGTTGAGAACATCACCTACTGTTCTTATCTTCTCAGCATCCTCGTCAGGTATTTCTATACCAAACTCTTCTTCAAAAGCCATGATGAGCTCTACTACATCTAGCGAATCTGCACCCAGATCCTCCACGAATTTGGCTTCTGGATTTAGCTTATCCACCTCTACACCAAGTTGATCAGCTATTATCTCTCTAACCCTTTGTTCAAGTTCCATATCTTGAACCTCCTGCACTATGCTTTGATTTTAAGAATTATAACACAAAGTAGCAGTCTTGTACGATACTAAGAAATCCTTATATCTTATATAAGAAAAACTAATTGACTTAAACTTTCTCCTGCATACTCTGAATTAAAAAGGAGGTTAGAAATATGAAAAAGTTAATGGTGGGATTGGGGCTGTTGGCAAGTTTGGCTGTCGCTCAGGAAGATGACGTTGTTTTAAAAACCCCCCTTACTAAGAGACTTCCTGATGTAAACGTCAGCATAGGGGTTGTTGAAATAACTGAAATCAAGGAGAAGTTCCCTAGAGCTTACGAGCTGTTAGTAAAGCATCATGGACAGCCTACCAAGTACGATACTCATCATCTGGCTGTTTCCATCTGGAAGAAGGAAGGTGAAAAAGTGGTTTACCTGTCCGATTACAAAGTGGGGGCTGAGGTTAGGTCTCCTATACTGAGGTCCCAGATGAAGAGTCTTAACAAGTATCCTCACCAATACGGAGACAACTACGGTAATTGGTTCCAAATGTCAGAAAAGGGTCTATACTCCATAAACGTACACATAGAGGGTAAGGACGGCAAGAAGAGGGTTGTTAACTTTGATTACCTAAATCAGTAAAAAGTGCCAAATCTCAGCTAAACTAAGGGGAGGGGAAATTACCTTTTTACTATGGCGAACAGGTTGATAAAAGCTTTGAGTCCATACCTTAGAAAATCCTCACATCAGCCAGTGGACTGGTACGAATGGTCCGAAGAGGCTTTTAGAAAAGCTAAAGAGGAAGACAAGCCGATACTTCTTTCTATAGGCGGTGTTTGGTGTCATTGGTGTCATGTGATGGCACACGAGAGTTTTGAAAACGAGGAGATAGCAAAGATAATCAATGAGAGTTTTGTTCCCATAAAAGTGGACAGGGATGAAAGACCGGACATAGACAGACGTTATCAGGAAGTTGTTATATCCCTTACAGGAAGCGGTGGGTGGCCTCTAACAGTTTTCCTTACACCGGATGGAGAAGCTTTCTTCGGCGGTACTTACTTTCCACCTGAAGATCGATGGGGAAGACCGGGCTTTAAGAGGATTTTACTAAAAATATCAGAGCTTTGGAAAGAGGATAAAGATAGGGTTTATAGGTCTGCTCGACATATATCTGAAAGCTTAAAACTTTATTACTCTAACAGCTATAAGGATGTAGTTGGTGAAGAAATACTTCGAAAGGGGCTTTTTTATCTCCTTTCTTCCATAGACTTCGAAAAGGGTGGTATAGCGGGCGCTCCCAAATTCCACCACGCAAAAGCTTTGGAGTTTCTCTTGATCAACTACTACTTTTCAAAGGACGAAACTATAAAAAGAGCCTTGGAGGTCTCATTAGATCGCATGGCAAGAGGAGGTGTATATGATCATCTTTTAGGTGGATTTTTTAGGTACTCTACGGACGAAGACTGGCTTGTACCCCACTTTGAAAAGATGCTCTACGACAACGCAGATCTTTTGGAACTCTACAGCATAGCCTACAGGGTGATGGGCAAAGAACTCTACGCTTACGTGTGCGAGGGAATAGTGGATTACTACAAGCTTTACGGTTATGACAAAGAAGGCGGTTTTTACGCTTCACAGGATGCGGACATAGGAAAGTTAGACGAGGGAGGCTACTACACCTTTACCTTTGAGGAGTTAAAGGCTGTGCTATCACCAGAGGAGTTAGGGATAGCCAAGGCGTACTTTGGTATAAATCCCTTTGGACATATGCATGGAGGGAAGAACGTACTACATATAAACAAAACCGAGGAGGAGCTAGCGAAAGAGCTAGGTATCAACTTAGATGATCTAAGAGCTACTATAAGAGGCATAAGGAAGAAACTGAGAGAATATAGAGAAAAAAGAGAGATGCCTTTTATAGATAAAACCATATACGTGAATTGGAATGCTCTTATGATATCCGCAATGTGTGAGTACTACAAGACCTTTGATGATGAGTGGGCGCGGGAGTCTGCCATAAAAACCGCACATAGGCTTTGGGAAGAGTTTTATAAAAACGATCAACTTCTGCACACAACGGGCACAGAAGGCTTTTCTGAAGATTACGTCTTTTTCGCAAAGGCTCTTGTTGACCTTTTCCAACTGGAGCAAGACGAGGTTTACCTAAAAAGGGCTAAAGGGTTGATAGACAGGGCTATAGAGCTCTTTTGGGACAATGAAAATTGGGGCTTTTTTGACAGTGTACCAAAGGATCAAGGGCTTTTAGCCGTTAAGGTTAAGCCTATACAGGATACACCTACTCAGTCGGTAAACGGAACAGCTCCCTACGTAATGCTTAGCCTTTACACGCTAACGGGTGAAGACCGCTACAGAGATTATGCAGAAAAGACGCTTCAGGCATTTTCAAAATTTATAAATGATGTTCCTATGGCTTCGCACTCTTACATGCTAAGCCTGTATGCCTACCTAAAGGGCATGTTTAAGGTTGAGACGAAGGACTTTTTTGACCAGATGCTGAAAACCTACAGACCCTTTAAATTGGTATTGAAAAGGGATGTAAAGGGTATTATCGTGTGTGAAGGAAATACCTGCAATGTTTTTGAAAATCCCAATGGTATAGTTTAAATTATCTTGCATGGGAGACCTAAAGGACCTTTTAAGAAGACTGGATATAGTAGACGTAATAGGGTCCTACGTACAGCTAAAGAGAAGTGGAAGCAACTATACAGCGAGGTGTCCCTTCCATCCAGACGATACCCCATCCTTGTCTGTTTCACCAAGTAAAGGTATATGGAAATGTTTTGGATGTGGTGCCGGTGGTGATGCTGTAAAGTTCGTGTCTATGATAGAAAACATAACCTACAGCGAAGCCATCCTAAAACTTGCAAAAAAGTACAACGTTCCCATAAACTTGGAAGGAAGGAAGAAGGACGATAAAATCTTTCAGGCTCTGGAGGAAGTTGCCAACTTTTACCACGAGAGCCTGAAGGAGAATCCAAAAGCCATAGATTATCTTAAAAGCAGAGGTGTGTCTTCGAAGTACATAAAAAAGTTTATGCTTGGCTTTTCTCCTTCTTCTGAAAAGCTTGTAGACTTTCTAAAAAGCAAAGGGATCCTTGAGGTTTACGAAAAGACGGGCAACTTGATAAAGATATCTGAAGACGTATACAGGGACAGGTTTTTAAACAGAATAATTATACCTATAAGGGATTACAGGGGAAGGGTTATAGGTTTTGGCGGCAGGTCTATAGATGGCTCTAACCCAAAGTACATAAACTCTCCAGAAAGTGAGGTGTTTAAAAAAGGCGAAACGCTTTACGGTTTATACGAAGCCAAGGATCACATAAGGGAAAAGGGATACGCCATAATTGTAGAAGGTTATTTTGACGTTATAAGCATGCATTCTGCGATGGAAAAGAACGTGGTAGCTCCTTTGGGGACTGCTCTAACGAAGGAGCATACCCTTGAGCTCAGTAAACACACAAAAAGGGTAGTCTTGATGCTTGATGGAGATGACGCAGGAAGAAGAGCGGCAAACTCTGCAATCCCTAATTTACTCTCCGCAGGTCTAAAGGTGAAGGTAGCCTTTTTACCAGAAGGGAAAGATCCGGACAGCCTAGTCAGGGAGAATAGGGATTTGATGATTGACATACTGGAAAACGCAAAGGACGTAATAGAGAGTAGCATAGAGTCTGTAGAAAAGGTGAACTCACAGGAGTTTGAGGAAGTTATGCGTCTTGTAAGCTACATACCAAGTAAGATAGAAAGAGAATCTATTTTGCAACAGCTTAGCAGGAAGCTAAACGTACCAGTATCTACCTTGAGAGAGCAGGTGCCAAAGGAGAGAAGGGAACTTCCTAAAGCTGTCCAGGATGTTGATAAGTTATCCTACGCAGAAAAGATACTTTTGAAGATAGCCATGGATTTAGGTCCTGACGTTATCCCTGTGGAAAAGCTCAATCTCTCTCCTTACGCTATGTACTTACTCGATTGTATAAAAGAAGGTGATCTTTTTGCTTTACCAACACAAATAAAGGAGATGGAGATAGAAGATCCAGAAATGTTCATGGACTGGGCGATAAAAGCTTTGCAAATAGATAGGTTCATACCAGAGCACAAAATAAGCAGGCTTAGAAAAACTAAAACTTATTGAGTTTGTTGTCAACTCCGTTTACGAGAGTGACCTTATTCCAGTCTATTGGGGTAAAACCTTTCGAATTGGCATAATCTTTTGCACTCGTGTAGTTAACCATTCCCTCAATCTGGGCTTTGAGTTTTAGGTTTTTCTCTGTTTCTCTTTTATAGGACTTAAAACTCTTCGCATACTCTTTGAAAATATGAATTGACCAAGAAGAATAAAGAAGGTTAAGAACTATGAGAAAAAGACTTAACGCTAAGTACTTCATATCTTCTCTCCAGCCCTCAGTTTTGCGCTTCTACTTGCCGGGTTTTGCTTCATCTCTTCTATAGTGGGTAAAATCGGTTTTTTCGTCAACAATTTTAGGATACTTGAATGCCTCTTGAAGAAGTTTTTTACTATCCTGTCTTCCAAAGAGTGAAAGCTGATAACCACAACTCTTGAACCGCTTTTGAGAAAGGCTATAGTCCTTTCAAGAGCCTGCTCTATAGACTTTAGCTCTTCATTCACCTCTATCCTTATAGCCTGAAAGGTACGCGTTGCAGGGTGAATTCTGGAATGTTTGTGGGGCACTACAGACAGTATAATCTTTACAAGCTCACCCGTGGTCTCTATAGGTTTTCTTGACCTGTACATGACGATAGCTTGGGCTATTCTTTTAGCGTAGGGCTCTTCACCATACTCCCTTAATATCCTTTCTAACTCTTTTTGTGTATAATTGTTTACGACATGGTATGCAGTTTTACTGTCTTGTGGGTTCATGCGCATATCCAAAGGCTCATCCCTCTGGAAAGAAAAACCACGCGGTGATTTTAACTGTAGCATAGAGACGCCAAGGTCAAAGAGAAAACCATCCACATGCTCTACATTTTCCATCTTAAGGACCTTATCCAGGTCCTCAAAGTTTGCATGGTAAAGAGTGTATCTTCCTTCAAATTCCTTCAGGTTTTCTTTCGCCAAATCCAAAGCGAATGGGTCTCTATCTATACCTATCACAAAGGCTTCAGGATTTTTTTCTAATATTCTCCTTGTATGCCCACCAAGTCCAACAGTGCAATCTACGTAGATTTTCCCTCCGTTGCCTAGGAGAATATCTGTGGACTCTTCCAAAAGTACGCTTTTGTGTATCAAAGGATGGTCTTTACAGGTGAAAAGGTGTTTCTATGTATAAAACTCTTTCCAAACTTCTTTAACCTTTCAATGTGCTCCTTGGTAGGATAACCTTTGTGTTTCTGAAAACCGTACTGTGGAAAGACTGAATGGTAGTGTTCCATAAGCTTATCCCTCAGAACCTTTGCCACTATACTGGCACATGCACAGCTTAAGCTTTTTTCGTCTCCCCTGACTAAAGGGATGTTGTTGTATCCCTCTATCTTCACATGGTCAGAAATGACTACATGAAAAGTTTGCTTTAGATCTTCCAACGCCCTCCTCATCGCCAGCTTTGTTGCGGAGAGGATGTTTATCCTATCTATTACTGCACTGTCTACGACCGCCGTTCCAACAGCCAAGGCTGTGGACATTATCAATTCGTAAGCAGACTCCCTCTCTTTTGGAGACATCCTTTTCGAATCCTTGTCTACTGGTATCGTTGGGTATGGTGGTAAGATTACCGCGCAGGCAACCACTGGACCTGCCAATGGTCCCCTACCCGCTTCATCTACACCGGCTACCAAAAGCCCCCTATCCCACAGGGGCTTTTCGTACTCTATCATTTTTTCTTCTTGACTTCCCAAGGTTTAATCTCTTTTATCTTGCCTTGTGCTTCTTTACCTTTGTACTTTCTCAAGAAGTAGAGTCTTGCCCTTCTCACTTTACCTATCTTAGTAATCTCTATCTTCTCTACATTTGGTCCATAATATGGAAATATCCTTTCTATCCCCACGCCGTAGGACTCCTTCCTTACGGTAAAGGTCTTGCTTGGACCGCTTCCCCTTATACGTATAACTACCCCTTCGAAAGGCTGTATCCTTTCCTTTTCACCCTCCACTATTTTGTAGTGTACCCTCACAGTGTCCCCCACTTTAAAAGAGGGATAATCTTTTTTAGGTAAATAAATTTCCTCTACCTTTTGAACTAAACTACTCATCTCGATCACCTCCAAAAGAATGCAAGGTATGAATTTTAACACAAATTGAACCTCTCCATCTTATAGAAGATGGAGTTCTTACCTTAATGCTCTTTGATAGCAATTTTAGTTAACCACAGTTATAAATTCCCCCTTAGCACCAAAATCGCTATACTCCTTCACTTTAGCAGGGTGTGTTTATTTATGCAACAAAGTCGTTTCAATCCTAATTGGGCTGTTCACGAACCCTCTACTCCTATCTGCATCGAGACTCAGAGTTACTCTTTTTAGTACGTTTATTGCACCATTTACATGTGCGTTTATCGCGATGCTGCAACTACTACAAACATATAAACCTCTGTGTTTACGATTAGATTTACTAACAGCTATTTATAGCAAGTTTGTGATGTGTAAGCTTTGTCAACGTCCTTTACCTTAATGCTTGCTTCTTCGCTTGACCTCGTTGCACAAACACAGAATGGCTACATGGTTATAGCAGCTTAGCAGTTTTACTAAACAACACATAGCTTCGAATGCCCATTTATTCAACAAAGCCTCTACAGTGATCCATCAGAACGTTTACACAAGAAACTATAGGCATAAAATTAATATCAATGGTAGAAGGTCTAAAGGAAACAGAAAAACTACAGAGCCTTTTTTTGGAGGTCCTAGACGACTTACAGAAAAAAGAACTCTTACTCTACCTCATGTGCTACGTGCAGGTGGTGAGGAGAGAGGGGAATTTCTCCGTTGAACTGAGTAGGTATCTTTCTTGCTCCTCAAAAAGCTTCAAGGAAACAAGACACGACTGGAGAGATATACTCGTAGAGCTGAATCTGTTCTTTATCACAGACACTTACAACAACATCTTTTTTGGGAAAGACATATACAAGGTGGATGATAGGGATATAAACTTTATTTCTATAACAGAACCGTACATAAAAAACTTCGAAGAGTTTAGCCATAGGGTAATAAAGTACTGGAACATAGTCAACAGAGCCCTAACTTACCCTGGCAGGGTAAGCCTTCAAAATAGCCTGTTTATGCTGTCCCTGACATTCAACGAGGAGTTATACGATGAGGCTATTCTATACGCTGATGTATGTTCTCAAAGGTTTGCTCGAGACGATAAGTTTTTTAAAGCGGTCAAGCACTTAAGCCTTATGGAAATTTCCAACGAACCCCATAAAAAGGTAAAACATGCACAGCAAGCTTTAGAGATTCTTGCAACATTGGGACCAGTGTATTATGAAATACACGTAGAAAAGCTTTTAGAGGATGTTCGCCACCTTATAAGGAGAGTGCAAAAGAATAAACCCTACAAGCGTATAAAGATAGAGATTATTAAGGATAAAGGATACAATAAACCCAACCTCCTCAAAAGGTTGTTTGACCAGATAAGAAACGCAGTAAAAAGCTTGAAAGGAGGAAAAAAATGGACTTTGGACAGCTCAGAAATAGCCTTTTGCTGTTCTATGGAAAACTACTTGAAAAGGCCCAGAGAACTCAGAACTTAGAACTAAAAGAACTCTACCTTGAAGCTTCCAGACATCTAAAAGACGTGTCCGCATCTCTTTACAAGTTTGACCAAGCTATGAAAAGGATAAGGGAGATGGAAAACCAAAAAGACCCTAATGCATAAGGATTTTTCAGACCCTATATACGGATTTATCAGAGCCTTTGATCACGAGATCAAGATCATAGATTCCTTTGTCTTTCAAAGGCTCAGGCACATAAAACAGCTTGGTGTAGCTTACCTTGTCTTTCCCACCGCACAGCATACACGGTTTGACCATTCCCTAGGCGTGATGGAAATGTCGGAAAGGATTTACAGATCTCTGGGATTTGATGATAAAAGACTTCTTCAAATGGTGAGACTTGCCGGTCTTTTACACGACATAGGACATCCACCTTTTTCTCACACTACAGAGGTACTCTTGGGAGACAAAAGCCATGAAGAGATAGGAAAGCAGATATTACTGGACAGTGAAATAGGAAGCTTGCTTTTAAAAAGCGGTTTTTCTACAGAGGACATAGAATTCATAAGCAGGCTTGCCTTCAAAGGATACAAAGACAGAGAAGAGGAGATGCTGAGCAAAATAATTACCGGTGATTTCGGTGCGGACAGGATGGATTATACACGCAGGGACGCTTACTTTTGTGGTACCTCTTACGGACTTTTTGATTACGAAAGGCTCTTAAACCACATGGAGGTATGGGAAAACAAAAAAGTTGTAAACATAAGCGCCCTGAGAGCTCTTGAGAGTTTCTTTTTAGGTAGATACTTTATGTACATACAGGTATACTTCCATAAGGTAGTTAGAATACTAAGCATACACCTTGTAGAGTTTATAAATAAGTTTTTTGGGCAGGGACATTTTACAGATATGCGGATGTTTCTCTCCTTTACGGACAACGATATAATCTCCGTTGCGTTAAAGAACCCTAACGACGTGGCTGTAAAAAGGCTTTTCGGAAGGGAACACTTTAGAGAGGTTTATTACACGGAAGATGTAGAAAGTTTTGAGCATGTAAAGAGATCGCTACTGGAGAAATTTGAACCAGACCTTTTGAGGTTTGACCTTTGCAAGAAAAAGATAGTGGACGAGGATGTGTACATAGCAAAGGGAGATCAAGTTATTCCATTAAGGGACGTTTCATCTCTGTTGAAAAGGATGGATGAGATCGTTATAGCAAGGGTGTACGCGGAAAGGTCTATAGCCAAGGAGGTAAGGGGTTGCATAAAGGTCTAAGCCTTAGGGTTGTTGTACTTTCTTTGGTACACCTTTGTGCACTTATAGGTATCCTTTCTCTTCTTGGTATATCACCCTTGCTTTACGCTTTTTTGGCTCTTTACCTCGTTGGCATATTCTTGGACTTTAGAGAGTACTATCCCGTCAGGCGCATCTTTCTAAACCTTCTTGGAATACTCTTGTCCATATACTTTTTATCACAGCTGAGTTTAGACAATCTCTTGGAACCTCTCTCCAACGTCCTTTTACTGCTTCTTGGTATAAAGGGACTAGAAAGAAAAGGTATAAGAGACCTGTATCAAATATTGCTCCTATCTCTGTTTGCGGTGTCTCTCTCCACACTCTACAACCTAAATATAACCTTTCTCCTTATACTCATTACTCAACTCTTTTTAGGTTTAACTTCCCTTATATTCATAAACCTTTACAAGGTGGAGAAAGATGTCCCAATAAGCACTGTGCAAATTAAGTACTTTTTTTACGCATCTGGAGTTTTGTTTGTTCTCATTGCGGTCTTTTCCGTGCCCTTTTTTGTTTTACTCCCAAGGAGTCAGTTTCCCATCTTTGGGAATATATCCAAGAAAGAAGGGATAAAAACGGGTATAGCGGAAACCGTGTCCCTTGGGAAGGTTGGGGAAATACAAGAGGACAATACGGTAGCTTTCAGAGTGTATGGATTAAAGGAGGGCTTAAAGGACCTCTACTGGCGTGTTTCCGTCTTTGATACATACATAGCAAACAGCTGGACAGCCAGCAGGGAAAAGGAGGTTAAACCTTGTCCAAATGAAGAAAGAAACATAACCTACACGGTGCTTTTGGAACCTACCTACAGCAATTACTTACCCCTTTTGGATTATCCTGTAAATGTTTATAAAGCGGAAGGGCTCGATGGGCGTATCTACCCCATATCTGGATACGTGTTTAGGTCTTCCAAAGAGATAAGTAGACCGATAAGGTACGTTGGTGTTTCTAGCTATAGCCTTGCATGCAAGGATGATCCAAGGGATTACGTAGACGTTCCCAAGAACTTACCCCTGGGGATAAAAAAGCTTGCTGAAGAACTCATGCAAGGCACACGCACAGATGAAGAACGTATAGAGAAGGTGGTGGAGCATTTTAGTAAAGGTGGTTACACCTACAGCCTAAAGCTTGAAAAGTACGAGGGTGATCCCTTGGAGTACTTCCTGCTTGTCAAAAAAAGCGGAAACTGTGAGTACTACGCAAGCGCTACAGCATTGCTACTTAGACTCATGGGAATACCATCACGCGTAGTTGGAGGTTTTAAAGGTGGCATCTGGAACAACGTGGGCAAGTACTACATCGTCACCAACTCTATGGCTCACGTTTGGGTTGAGGCTTTCGTGAATGGAGAGTGGATAAGGATAGACACAACTCCACCGTATACACCTCAAGGTCTTCGTAAGGTCTCTAGGCTAAACCTCATAAGCGACGCCATAATAAGCTTTTGGCACTCTAACGTCGTGGGCTTTTCTCTACAAAAGCAGATAGGGATCTTAAAGTCTATAAACAAAGGCGTCAAGCTGGGACTAAAGAAGGAATTTCTGACAGAGCTGGTAAAGAAAGTCATCTACATATCCTTAGTCTTCAGTGCTTTGTACCTTGCAGTGATTACCTTCAAGAGGCTAAGGAAAACACCCGAGAACGTATACATCAATCTTTTACGGATTTTGGAAAAGCATTTGGGAAGCAACGTAGATCCACATAAACCTTCGGAGGTTTTGAAAAAACTTAAATCCACACCATTTAGGAGGGAAGTGGAGTACATAGTCTACCTGTATCAAAAATCCAAGTATTCACCCTATAGGATATACAAGGACGAAGTCCACACCGCTTATGAAAGTCTAGAAAGGGTCAAAAAACTCATTCGTACTTGGAATCGCTCCTGACCTTTATAACCGTGTGCACGTTCCCTCTGGGGTTGAAGTCTCCTATTACCTCTAAGAATCTTGGCTTTAATTTATCGTAGAGTTCACCGTATATCTCGTTGGTAGCTTGCTCGTGGGATATATAGCGGTTTCTGAACTTGTTAAGCCAAAGCTTTAAAGACTTTAGCTCTACTATATACCTGTCTGGTATGTACCTTATCCTTATGGTGGCGTAATCAGGATATCCAGACCTTGGGCAAAGACAGGAAAACTCTGGAAAGGTTATCTCTATCAGGTAATCCCTCTCTGGAGACGGGTTTTCCCAAGTTTCCAGCTCTGCCTTTTCTATCTCAATCTCTCCGTATTTTTTCTCCATCGCTCTATAAAATTTATACATGACAGCTACGCTAAACAAGGTCAATTCTTGGTCGATTTTAGGATGATGAAAAGGAACATGTAAATTATAGGAAGGGAGCCTAAAAGCCCCCAAAGCCCTGCAACAAAGAAAGCCTTTTGGAAAGAGTTGGACAAGGCGTAAAGTTGTTGCACCTGATAGAAAAGTATCTGCCCTTTCTCCTCTATGAAGGAAGAAACGATCCAGTGG
>OFGS01000096.1_pt1 | contig 24654 bp, 22 predicted proteins | sample 1521851 | NCBI WGS metagenome assembly OFGS01 (sample SAMEA3142070, study PRJEB24117) | hot springs metagenome
GTACCAATATCCGCGCACGCCTCAGCAAATCGATCAAGCACGCGCTGACCAATTTCTTTATGCGTAATCGCACGTCCTTTAAAGCGAATCGTCGCTTTTACTTTATCTCCTTTTTCAAGGAACTTCCTCGCATTGCGCAATTTTGTGTTGAAGTCATGTTCTTCGATCGTTGGGCTTAAGCGAATTTCTTTTACGTTAATTACTTTTTGCTTTTTGCGCGCTTCTTTTTCTTTCTTTTGTTGCTCGAAGCGGAATTTGCCATAGTCCATAATGCGGCACACTGGCGGTTTCGCATTAGGCGCAACCATCACTAAATCTAAATTTAAACGCGCTGCAATTTCTAACGCTTCTTGCTTCGTCTTAATCCCAAGCTGCTCGCCATTTGGATCGACTAAACGAACTTCACGTGCCCGAATGTTTTCATTAATAATAAAATCTTTGCTAATAACTAGCCACCTCCACGGTTTTTTCAAACTTGTTTGTTAAAGCAGAACGCACATAACAAAAACGTGTGGGCATAATACACCCACACGTCTCGCTCACAACATTTCTTTGTCATGAAACCTGCTAACAGCCACGCGGCGTCGATCAGGTGAGAAGCGGGTGCTTCTGCTTGTGTTCAAACAAGTATTTACTTTTACTCTAACATATATACCATATATCAAAACACATTGTCAACTGATGTCAAATGATCACAACAAATAAAACTATAACAAACATGAAGAGAAAATGCAACTATTTATTTACGCACTTCTTTTACGATAGAGTCAACGAACGCATCAAGCGGCATCGTTTCGCTTTTTTGTTCGCCATATTTTCGCACGTTCACTGCCCGTTCATTTACTTCATTATCGCCGACAACGAGCATGTACGGAATTTTTTGCATTTGTGCTTCGCGAATTTTATAACCGATTTTTTCTTCACGCTCATCGACTTCAACACGAATGCCTGCCGCTTGTAACGCATGTTTTACTTCATACGCATAATCCATATGAACAGCTGGGGAAACAGGAATAACTTGTACTTGTACAGGCGCTAACCATGTCGGGAACGCCCCTTTATACTCCTCAATTAAAAAGGCAACGAAACGTTCCATCGTTGATACGACACCGCGATGGATGACAACCGGACGATGCGGTTTTCCGTCTTCACCGATATATGTTAAGTCAAAACGTTCCGGTAACAAGAAATCCAGTTGAACCGTAGATAACGTTTCATCTTTTCCAAGCGCTGTTCGTACTTGAACGTCTAGTTTTGGACCGTAAAACGCAGCTTCTCCTTCTGCTTCGTAATAGTCAAGTCCAAGCTCGTCCATCGCCTCTTTTAACATGCTTTGTGCTTTTTCCCACATCGCATCGTCATCATAATATTTTTCTTTATCTTGCGGATCGCGATACGACAGACGGAACGAATAGTCTGTTAAACCGAAATCTTTATATACATCTAAAATTAAATTAACGACGCGCTTAAACTCGTCTTTAATTTGATCTGGGCGAACGAAAATATGCGCATCATTCAATGTCATTCCACGAACGCGTTGCAATCCTGTAAGCGCACCTGACATTTCGTAACGATGCATTGTACCGAGCTCTGCGATACGAATTGGCAACTCGCGATAGCTATGAATTTTATGTTTATACACCATCATATGATGTGGGCAGTTCATCGGACGTAAGACGAGCTGTTCATTATCCATTTCCATTGGCGGAAACATCCCATCCTTATAGTGATCCCAATGACCAGACGTTTTATATAACTCGACGCTACCTAGCACTGGTGTATATACGTGTTGATAGCCAAGCGACAGCTCTTTATCGACGATATAACGCTCAATTGTTCGGCGAATAGTTGCACCTTTTGGAAGCCAAAGCGGCAATCCTTGTCCTACTTTTTGCGATGTCATAAATAAGTCGAGCTCTTTTCCGAGCTTGCGATGATCGCGCTCTTTCGCTTCTTGTAAAAGACGTAAATACTCATCTAAATCTTCTTTTTTGAAAAAGGCTGTACCGTAAATGCGTTGCAACATTTTATTTTTACTGTCACCACGCCAGTATGCACCTGCCACGCTTAACAGTTTAAACTCTTTAATTTTTCCTGTTGATGGGACGTGCACTCCGCGGCAAAGGTCGAAAAATTCGCCTTGTTCGTAAATGGAGACGATTTCTCCTTCTGGAATGTCGTGAATAAGCTCAATTTTTAAATGATCGCCAATTTCTGTATAACGACGAATCGCCTCTTCGCGACTAACTTCTCGACGAACGATATCTAAGTTTTCTTTCACAATTTTTTTCATTTCTTGTTCAATTTTCGGTAAGTCTTCTGCTGTAATTGGTACATCGACATCAATATCATAGTAAAAGCCGTTTTCGATGACAGGGCCAACACCAAGCTTCACATCTTTGTACAATCGTTTAATCGCTTGTGCCATTAAATGCGCTGTGCTATGACGTAAAATGTCAAGCGCCTCCGGCATATCTTGCGTAATAATCGAAATGGCGCCATCTTCTTCAATCGGTGTTCGCAAATCGATCATGCGATCGTTTAGCTTTCCTGCAATTGCTTTTTTCTTCAATCCTGGACTAATGGACGCTGCAATGTCTTCCGTCGTCACTCCTTTCGGAAACTCCTTCACTGCTCCATCTGGAAATGTAATTTTTACTACATCCGCCAAAGCTGTTCACTCCTTTTTTTAGAAATAAAAAAAACTCGTCCCAAAAACGAGGGACGAGTTGGTTTCGTGGTTCCACCCTTCTTCCCGTCTATACGAATATAAACCGAGCGTATAAACGGCTTCATTTCGATAACGGCGCAAACCGTCAGCAATTACTAAACGGGCGATCGTCCCATTGTTCACTGCTGAAGTTTAGAGGTGGTAAGTGCATTTTTCGTGTTAGGAAGGTTTCAGCCTATGCCTTCCCTCTCTGTGAACCGTAAAAATACACCCATGTCCTCATCATCACTTTTTGCTTTATTCACTATGTATGTCATTATAAGCATATTTTTTTGGAAAATCAAGAGGTGTTCGTAGCTCGATGCGCTCTTGAAACACATTTTGAATCGTTTGAATCATTCCGACATCTGTCACATTTGTATACATATATATTTTTTCTGGCGCTATCGATACGAGCGGCGCTAATACAGACGTATCAATGTACATCGGCTGACTCACCATCAATCGACGGTCAATAAACTGCTTTAATTGCTGAGGCGACAAGTAAAAAAATTGGTCATCAAAAAATTGAAACGTTTCGTTTTCATATACTAAATGAAGAATGCTCATTTGTGGCTGGCGCGACACCACGATTTCGCGCAACAGTTGAACAAACGATTGGTATTCTTGTTCTAATTTATATTCGTCAATCGCTAATTCGACATAATGCATAAGCCGATCATAATACGGCTTTAAGCGAAAAGTCATAAGCGACTCAAACGAAAACACCCCTTCATGCAAACATTCATGTAACGATTGAGCAATAAGTTGCTCACGCGGTATATTCATCTTTTTTCCGAGACGATAATCATGCCTTTCGCCGTCAATAAACGAATACGTAAGCTGCAAAATTTGTTGCTGTTCTTCTTCATTTTCATAAAAAAACGTTCGCGAAATGATCGATAAAATCCAACGTGCTTCAAACGTTCGAATGATACATGAAGCAAAAATAGGAATGAACAATGCGCGCATATGCGCAACATCCCGTTCATGAAAAAAAACGGTAATCGTCTTGTCATCATAAAGCAACTTCCCATATGGTTGCGGTGCTTTGCTTAACTGTGCAAATAGGCGTTGTGCATCTTGTCCATTTTGAAATACGATATAAATCAACGGTGCCCCCCCTTTTCCCGAAACATGCTTGTTTTATATATATGGGGAACACCGTTTGTTTATCACAGTTCCATTCGGCGATTTTTTCCTTTCATTTCAATTGGAGTAGCTAAATAGACAATTCGTTCAATGATTCGTGCCGCTTTTACTTGTTCTTCTTCCCCTCGCTGTGAGTGAGCAAGGTGATGCGTCAAACGTTTTAAATCAAAATTTGATGTAAAACATGTCGGCAAATGTTCAAGCATACGATATTGTAAAATCGGACCGAGCACCTCATCGCGCCACCAGCTTGACATTAATTCTGCTCCTAAATCATCGAGCATCAGAACGGGTACTTGCTTTGCATATTCAATCGTATCTTGAAATGCATCCGTTTGAAGTGATGATTTTAGCGAGCGAACAAACTCTGGCACGTACACAAGAAATGATGCAATGTGCCTTTGGGCTAACTCATTTGCCATCGCCGCTAACAAATATGTTTTTCCGATGCCAAACGATCCATATAAATATAGTCCTTTCATTCGCTTGCCTATTTCATATGTCGATGCAAACGTGTTCGCAAGCTCGATCGCTTCGATTCGCCCAAGATCGTCCGTTTCTAGCTTGTCAAACGAGGCTTGCAACATATCGCGCGGAATAAATAAACTACGAATAAGCGACTGTTGTTTTTTTCGTTCATCATCTTGCACTTTACGAGCACACCGCTCATACTGCACGTCAATGTTTTTCCCTTGCCAAATTAAATGAGGTGTATAACCTTTCAGTAAGTTCGGACATTGTTCTAAGCTTTGGCAACGTTCACAATGCTTACTTTGTTGCACAAACTCGTACAATTTACCGAGATGACGATTTAACATCGCATCCGTCACGTGATGGCCACGCAAAAATGTTTGAACATGAGGATCACGTAAAATGTCGCGCTTCATCGCCTCATATCGCTCTTTAAAATCGTGACGATTCATCAAATGGTGAATTGTTTCCCGAATTGGTTTCATCGTTTATCCCCTAACTTTTCGGTTTTTTCAACCGTTCTTCCAACTCGCGCCGTTTTTGTTCTAGCTCTTCTTCTGATTTCACTTGTTTTCGCTCAAATTGTGAATAGTCCGTCTGTAGCCAATCTGGCAACAGTTCGGTACGAATCGGTTTTTTCGCGCCTTTTTGCTCTTTTTCTTTCATAAATGTTTCATATTCTCGCGCTTCTTTTTTCGCTAATTCCATCGCTTGTTTCACCGTACGTACCTTTTTTCGCGCCCATGAACTCGCAATTTTTTCAACATATTTTTTCGGCAACTTCATATCCGTCCGCAGCATGACATAGTAAATAAGCACGTTCATGACACCTGGCGGCAATTTTTGTTTAAACATAATGTCTTCAATCAACTGTAAATCAGCTAATGCCGGTTCAACTCCACCAGAAAAATCCATAAGCAATTGTCTCGGCGAAACGGTTTCTAGTTGTTTTATTAAATATTCTTCTTCATTTTTTGGCTCGACATGTGCCATCGTTCGCTCCGCTAACGGTTGTACCCGATCATATAAACGCGGAAGCGCTTCACCACGTTCAAATTGATACCATTCTTGCGCCGCTTTTCGTAGTGCTTCGATGTCAATTTGTTCAGCGGGATCGATGACGCCCATCACAATTTTTTGCATATCAAGAGGACCAATCCCATACAGAAAAGAAAGCTTTTTGATTGCATCTTTTACTTTTTCAGTAATCGCCCGTCGTGGTACAAGGTGATGGGATAGTCCAGCGTAAAAGGCATCAAAGTCAAATATATCATCTTGCATCTTATACATCGCTCGTTCTTTTCCTATATATTGCTGTCCATCTTGAAGCATCACTTCTTGTTTCGCTTCATCACTTAATTTATGAATCATTTTTTCGGGTTGGATGGATGAAAAAACATCGTGAAATGAGCGGGTGATAGATGTAAATGACGTACGATCAATGGCACGATCAGAAAAAAACTTTTTCAGCTTTTGAAATTTTGTTTTTCCGACACGGTCATATAAAAATACATTTAAAACGCCATCGTTGAAAAATTGTTCTGGTGTAAGTGGAAGAAGCAATTCATAAATAAATACCCGTTCATCGTCTTCATTCGTTCGTTTCATGTACGTATTTAACAACCCGATCCCTTCAAGCTTTAAACGCTCGGCATATATCGTCGGCAAACTGCATTGCATGATCGCCATTAAGCTATGATGTGTCGTCTCCTCGCTCCATAGACGCTCTTGTTCAAGTTCGCTCCATAACGTCATATATAAGCTGTACGCTTGAGCCCCGATTAAAGGTTGATATAAAAGCGTCAATACTTTTCGGTCTAGTTCACTTAACACTCCGTTCGCATGGACAATATATCGGTCGACCGCAATTAACTCTTTCCAACTATATTCCATCTTATCGACCTTCTTCATATGAAAAAGAGCACGTTATGCTCTTTCTCCTTGTTCTTTTTTAATGAGCTCTTTTAATTCTTCAATAAAGACGTTTAAATCTTTAAACTGTCGATATACAGAGGCAAAACGAACGTAAGCGACTTCATCGATTTTTGATAATCTTTCCATCACCATTTCGCCGATCGTTTCACTTTTTACTTCATTTATGCCACTATTGCGCAATTCTCGCTCAATTTGCTGCGTCACTTGCTCTAATTGTTCAAGGGCAACCGGCCGCTTCTCACATGCTTTAATCAGCCCACGCAATATTTTTTCACGACTAAATTCTTCTCGCGTTCCTTCTTTTTTCACGACAATTAACGGTGTTTCCTCTACCTTTTCAAACGTTGTAAAACGAAAATGACAACGTTCACATTCGCGACGACGGCGAATGGAACGCCCTTCATCAACTGGACGCGAATCAAGTACACGCGTCCCATGATGGTGACACGATGGGCATTTCATATGTATCAACTCCCGATAGTAATCTTACCCTTATAGTAGACAAAAAAAGGCACATACACAACTACTTCTCACTATATATTCCCGATCCGATGTATGTTAATCGTTTAGCTAATTGATCATATAAACGAATAATAAGTTGACGGCTAAATCCAAAGTCGATCGGCAACCACTTTGTTTCCGTTGTCACAGAAAAATCAATAGCTGTTTCAAACGGTCGAACAGAAATGACTGTCACGACGATAAATGCTTTTTTTCCTTTTGTAAGCGATACACTCATTTCTCCTCTTTCTTCAGAGATTGCTACAATATGATAGCCGTCCATTTGCTCAAATATTTCTTTCACTGTCTTTAATGCAGCCGTTTGCGTCGTTTTGTAATAGCGGCTTTTTAACTGCTCATCCGGGTGACGTTCCGATGTTTCATTATGATTCGTTAATACGTATTTCCACTTCACCTTTCGTCTCCTCGCCTTTCAATGAATGATAAAAAAGAGGTGCAGAATCTACACCTCTTTTCTCTTACATTTTATTATAAAGCTTTTGCTTGTTTAATTTCAATCGGACCCATGCCACGAGGCAATTCAATTGTTTCACGTGTTTGCGCGCCTAACGCTTCTGCAATATAGTCAGCAGCAATTGTTGGATCTAAATGTCCACATGTGTACACATCGATACTCGCATATCCGTGTTCAGGAAAACTGTGAATTGTTAAATGTGATTCAGAAATGATCACAACACCGCTAACGCCTTGTGGTGCAAATTTATGAAATGCAACTTCACGAATTTCCGCACCTGACTTTAACGCTGCATCAACAAATGTTTTTTCAATAAACTCGATGTCATTCAACTTATCAAAATCGCATCCCCAAAGTTCTGAGATAACGTGACGACCCATTGTATCCATGATCGTATCCCCCTTTAATAAATTTTGAAAAAATAAACGATGAATTTCTTTTGCTTTCTGGAATGTATAACTACCACGGGGGAAAGTTAGTCCAAAGAGGTCCTAACCCTTTAAGTAGTCACATTACCATGCGTTCAAGAAGTTCACGAAAAATAGTATACTTTGTTTATATATTTTTTTCAATATTGTTTTTTGTTTTTTTGTAAAATAGGCATAAAAATAACGCTGGAGCCCCAGCGTTATGACATGGCAACCGCTTCATTTTTTAATAACTGTTTCGCGACAAGCTTTGTTAAGTCGACAACGCGGCACGAATAACCCCATTCATTGTCATACCATGCTAATACTTTCACTTTCCGATTTTCGATCACCATCGTGGATAAGCCATCGACAATGGCAGAGTGTGGATTCGTATTAAAATCAATGGATACGAGCGGTTCCATCGTCACGTCTAAAATACCTTTTAACGATCCACGCGCTGCTTGCATAAATGCCTCGTTGACTTCATCGACCGTTACGTCTTTTTTGACATCGACAACGACATCAACAAGCGAAACGTTTGGCGTTGGAACACGCAACGCCATGCCGTGCATTTTTCCTTTTAAATGTGGCAATACGAGCGCTAACGCTTTCGCTGCACCTGTCGTTGTCGGAATGATCGATTGTGCGCACGAACGTGCACGGCGTAAATCTTTATGTGGATTGTCAATATTTTTCTGATCGTTTGTATACGCATGCACAGTTGTCATCAATCCATTTTCAATGCCGAATGCTTCATCAAGCACTTTCACAACTGGAGCTAAACAATTTGTTGTGCATGAAGCATTTGAAATAATGATATGTTCCGGAGAAAGCATATGTTCATTTACACCCATGACAATCGTTACATCTTCATCTTTTCCTGGCGCTGTTAAAATGACACGTTTTGCTCCTGCTTCGATGTGCATCATTGCTTTCTCTTTTGCGTTAAACTTTCCTGTCGCTTCAATGACAATATCGATTTGAAGCTCTCCCCATGGCAATAGGCGTGGATCACGGGAATTGAGCAACTGTACTTTTTTCCCGTTTACAATAAGCCCATCTTCAACCGGAATAACTTCTCCATCAAATTTGCCGTGGTTTGAATCATATTTTATTAAATGAGCTAACGTTTCAGGCGGATAGCTCGCATTAATCGCTACAATATCAAGATCTTGTTCAATAATCGCTTTTCGGAACACCATTCGTCCAATGCGTCCGAACCCGTTAATCGCTACTCTCGCTTTCATTATATAGCTCCTTTCAATATATATGTTATACTATTTACTCGTTATCTACAAAAATAGTATAACACTTTTAGTGTGTTTATGCTATAAAAAAATAAAAAAAGGGCGTCCTATTTTTCAAGGACACCCCAACGCATTAAGCATGTATGCAGTTGTCGTTTCGTTTCTTCTATCGTTCCGTTATTGTCGATCACAGCATCGGCTTTCTTTCTTTTTTCTTCAAGTGGCATTTGTGCTTTGATTCGCGCCCACGCTTCTTCAGCCGAAAAGCCATTGCGCTCACAAAGCCGATGAAGCTGGGTTTGTTCATCGACATATACAACGAGAATGCGATCAACGAGATGCTCTAATTTGCTTTCGAATAGAAGGGGGATATCAAGAACAACTACCTTTTTCCCCTGTTTCGCATATTGTTCTTTTTGTTGTAGCATATGTTTGCGCACAAGCGGATGAACGATGGCATTTAACTGTTTTCGCTTTTGTTCATCGTCGAACACGATCGCACCGAGTTTGCGGCGATCAATTGCTCCGTTTGCATCTAAAATGTCGCGGCCGAACGTTTCAATAATGGGCTTATACGCCTCACCATTTATTGCTGTGACACGATGGGCAATTTCATCTGCATCAATGACAGGAATATGTAAGTCGCGAAACATCGCCGCGACCGTGCTTTTTCCGCTCGCAATCCCCCCTGTTAAACCGATCGTTAACACTTACCGTCCCCCCTACCTCATTTTAAAAATACCAAGTACAATGAGCATAATTCCAGGCAAAAACGAATATTTTTGTAGCCATTCATATGTTCTAAACGACTTACCAATTTTTAAACCGCTAAATAAAAAGCTAAAGCTAAGCAAACAAACGAGAAATGTCGTAAACGTTACAGAATAATTTAAAAGCGCTGCGCTCACTCCTGCTCCAAACGCATCAAGAGACAACGCAACACCTAAAAATACAGCTTCCATCCCTGTAATCGTACCTGATCGGTCAAAATCAGCCATCGTCGGCTTGCGTAAAATTTGAATAACAATACCGAGCGAACGAATTTCTACATTCATGAGAAACTTTTCTTCATTGTCGTCTCGTTTAAGGATAAATTGAATGAGCATCCATAGCCCTAATACGATCAATATACTTCCACCCATTGCGTTCGCAACAGTTGAGGAAAAAAACGCATATATGATGCGTCCAATGCCCATCGCTACTAAAAAAGTCATGCACGAAAACAGCGAAATAATGAGCAATGACCGAAGCGGAATATGCACATTCCGCATGCCATACGTAATCCCGACAGTCAAACCGTCGATGCTAACAGCTAAAGCAAGTAAAAATAAAGACCATGTGATCATCAGCGCCCGCCCCTTCCTTTGAAAAACTACCATAGTATATGGAAGAGGCCTAGGCAATGTTCTTACACTATGTTTGACAATGTTTACAATAATGCGTACCGCGATTCGCAACCGTTGTTTTGACAATGGGCTCTCCACATCGACGGCACGGCTTGTTTACGCGACCATATACGTACAATTGCGTCTGAAATGTTCCTATTTTCCCTTGCGTATTGACGTACGTTCGAACCGTACTTCCCCCTTTTTCAATCGCTTCTCGTATCGTTTCAACGATCGCTTCATGTAACGCTTCTACCTCCTGCGCCGTTAACGTAGCTGCGAGGCGTTCTGGGTGAATGGACGAACGAAATAGCACTTCATCGACATAAATATTCCCTAACCCTGCAACAATCGTTTGATCAAGCAATACCGCTTTTATTTTTCGTTTTGTTCGTTGAAGCTGATCGGTAAGCCATGAAACAGTAAACTGCTCATCAAGTGGCTCGATGCCGATGTGCAATAAAGGAGGAATGTTTTCCCCTTTATCGCACAAATGCATTGTCCCAAATTTACGCACATCGCGATAACGAAGTTCTGTACGATCTGTAAATGTAAAAAAGATATGCGTATGTCGATCAAATGGAGCATTTTCTTTTTCGTATATGTAGCGTCCTTCCATACGCAAATGGGACACAAGAACGACATCATCCAATTGAAAAATTAAAAATTTTCCTCGTCGTTGAATATCGGCAATCGTTTTTCCTTTTAATCGTTCACAAAATGTTTCTACGTCAGGATGTTGAATCATCTTTTCCCAATGCACTTTCACCCGTTCGATCGTTTTGCCGACAACAAGCGGAAGAAGCGTGCGCCGCACCGTTTCCACTTCAGGTAATTCTGGCATCATGTGTTCATCCTTTCTTTACTTTGCATCATACCACGTCGGTCCAAAGTGATAATCGACCTTTAGTGGAACACGTAATGATACCGCATTTTCCATCACGTCTGGAACAATTTTTTTCAACAAATCAATTTCCTCTTTTGGAGCCTCTAAAATCAGTTCATCATGTACTTGCAATAATAGACGAGCTTGTAACCGTTCTTCATGTAACCGTGTCGCTAAATCAATCATCGCCTTTTTAATAATATCGGCAGCACTTCCTTGAATCGGCGTGTTCATCGCTGTCCGCTCAGCAAAGCTGCGAATATTAAAGTTGTTGCTCGTAATATCCGGTAAATAGCGACGACGATGAAGCAACGTCGTAACATATCCTTTTTGTTTCGCATCTTGTATAATTTCTTCCATATACCGTTTGACACCCGGATAACTTTGAAAATATCGCTCGATAAATTCCGCTGCTTCTTTGCGTGTAATGCCTAAGTTTTGCGATAATCCGTAGTCGCTAATTCCGTAAACGATACCAAAATTGACGGCCTTCGCTTGTCGGCGCATATGTGCGGTTACTTCTTCTTCCTTTACATGAAAAATGTCCATCGCTGTTTTCGTATGAATGTCGAGATCATGATGAAATGCTGCGATTAAATTTTCATCGTTAGCAATATGAGCTAACACCCGCAACTCAATTTGCGAATAGTCAGCCGCAAAAATGACCCAGTCATCAAAAGATGGAACGAACGCTTGACGAATTTTTCTTCCTTCTTCAATGCGAATCGGAATGTTTTGTAAATTAGGCTCCGTCGAACTTAAGCGCCCTGTTTGCGTCAATGCTTGTTGAAAAATGGTATGCACTTTCCCTGTATCTTGACGAACTACTTTCATTAATCCTTCTACATATGTCGATTGTAATTTTCCGAGCTGACGATAATGTAAAATTTGCTCGATGATTTCATGGTAAGGCGCTAATTTTTCTAAAACATCCGCCGATGTTGAATAACCTGTTTTCGTCTTTTTTACAATCGGCAACTGTAATTTCTCAAACAAAATCGTCCCTAGTTGTTTTGGGGAATTGATGTTAAATGTCGTTCCTGCTAATTCATAAATGCGTTGCTCAATTTGTTGAAGCTGAGCGGTGAACTCTTTCCCCATGTCTTGCAAGCGATTCACATCTACTTTTACACCGTGAAACTCCATTTGTGCCAAAATGAACGTAAGTGGTAACTCTAAGTGAATAAGCAATTCGAATTGTTCATTTTGCTTTAGTTCATGAATATATGTTTCTTTTAGCGAAGCAATCGCTTTTGCTTTTCGTACGAGATGTTCAGCTAATACATTTGTCGGGGGAATAGTTTGTTTTGCCCCTTTTCCGTATACTTCTTCATCGCTTTGTACGTCTGTATATTGCTTTGTTTTTGCAACAGCAGCGACATCTCCGTTTGCATCTGTCGGATTGAGCAAGTATGCAGCTAATAATAAATCAAAATCAACACCTTTCAATTCAATGCCGTGCCACTTTAGCGCAACAATCGCTCGTTTCGCATCAAACACACTTTTTTTACATCGCTCATTCTCAAGCCATGTTCGAAATATAGATGAGGCGAAAGCAACATCTGTCGGAATAAAAAAATGTCCTCGCTCATTAACAAGTGCAAATCCGAGAATCGGTGCTTGATGATAATTCGCATCGAGAACTTCGACAACAAGGGCGCTCTCTTCCGTCAACATATGTTCTTCAATCGTTTGCACCGTCACAAAAGAGACGTTCGTTAACGATCGTTGTTCATGTAAAGACTTTCCGATTTTATCCATTAATGATGTAAAACCTAGCTCTTGAAATAGCGCTGCCAGTCGCTCAACATCGTATGACTGCCATGCTAATTCATCAAGCGATAGCGTAAGCGGAACGTCGCGATGAATGGTTGCTAGCTGTTTACTTAGTAGCGCTTGTTCACGATACGTTTGTAAATTTTCTTTTAGTTTTTTTCCTGAAATATGTTCAAGTGATGCAAGTACTTGTTCAACTGTTCCGTACTCCTTTAACAACTTTAATGCTGTCTTTTCTCCGACTCCCGGAACACCTGGGATATTATCCGATGCATCTCCCATTAACCCTTTTAAATCAACAATTTGCGCCGGCGTTAATCCGTACTTTTCAAGTACATGTTCTGGTGTATATCGTTCCATATCTGTTATTCCTTTTTTCGTCACATGGACATGAATACGCTCAGACGCTAATTGAGTTAAGTCCCGATCCCCTGAAATAATCACAACGTGAAATCCTTCTTTTTCCGCTTGTGTCGCGAGCGTCCCAATAATATCATCGGCTTCATAATTTTCAAGCTCATACGTGCGGATGTTATACGCATCAAGCAACTCACGTAAAAATGGGAACTGTTCTGATAGTTCCGGTGGCGTTTTTTGTCTCCCACCTTTATATTCTGTATACACGTCATGACGAAATGTCGTTTTCCCTGCGTCAAACGCCACGAGCATGTGCGTCGGCTTTTCTTCTTCAATGAGCTTCATTAACATCATGGTAAAACCGTAAATCGCATTTGTATGAATCCCTTTATCATTATGTAAGAGCGGCAGAGCAAAAAAAGCGCGGTAAGCGATGCTATTGCCGTCGATCAATACTAATTTATTTGCCAAACCGAAAACCTCCTCTTTATTCACTTACGCTTATTTTACCACGATACCCGTAAAAAAAGAAAAAAGACGAGAACGTTCGTTGTCCTCGCCTATTCCAAGACAATCGGCTTCTTGGATGAAGGGGTTTTCATCTGTTATCTTACCAATATTTTTTGAATATATGGTAAATCGTTTGTAAATATATCGTAAAAAATTACTCGTCTAAACAAGCATCGATGCGAAAATGCACGGTAAAGGTCGTTCCTACCCCTACTTCACTTTTGACAGAAATCGTTCCGTGATGTGCCTCCACTAAATGTTTTACAATCGCCAATCCAAGACCTGTTCCACCTGAATTGCGACTTCGTGCTTTGTCTACGCGATAAAATCGTTCAAAAATGCGCGGAATTTCTTTTTGTTCAATACCAATTCCTGTGTCGCTGACATGAACACGCAATTGTTTATCGTCCTTTTCGATGGAAACAGTGACGCGTCCACCTGCTGGCGTATAAGCGATGGCATTGTTAATTAAATTAATAAAAATTTGCTTTAAACGATGTAAATCCCCATACATATAACAAATCGGTGCATTCGATGTGCATGATAATGCAATTTGTTTATCGTTTGCTTTCGCTTCAAGCATAACAATGACTTCTTTTAATACTTCATGCAAGTCAACAACAGATACATTTAATGTAAATCCTTGTTGTTCAATTTTCGATAAATCAAGCAAATCTTGAATTAAATGTTGAAGTCGTTCACTTTCTTTTAAAATAATCGTTAAAAAATATTCAAGCGTTTGAGCATCATGCATCGCCCCATCTAACAACGTTTCCGCAAAACCTTTAATCGATGTAATCGGCGTTTTTAGTTCGTGTGAAACGTTCGCGACAAAATCTTTTCGCATTTGCTCAAGCTTTTTTAGCTCAGTAATATCATGGAACACAACAATAATTCCTTTCCATTCATCGTTCGTTCCGATGATCGGTGTTCCGTATACTTCGAAATGTTTTCGCTCAATACCGACAGGAAGAAGCAATTGTTTACGTACGTTTACTTCGGTCATAAATATTTCTTCCACAAGCGCAATAACTTCTTTATGCGGAAACGCCTCATAATATAAACGATGAACATAGTCGGACGGATCAATATGAAACATTTCCTTATACGCGCGGTTCATCAGCGAAATGTAGCCACGTTGATCAATTAAAATTAAGCCGCTCCCCATATTTTCAATTAATGCCCGCAAGCGATCTTGCTGCATTTCTTGCATGCGCACCATCTCTTGTAAATTGCGCGCTAAAATGTTAAGCGACTGACTAAGCATTCCTGTTTCATCTTCTCGACTTTCGTACGTTCGCGCCTTATAATTGCCGCGTGCAAGCTCCATCGCCACTTTTGTCGCGGTTTCAATCGGTTTTGTATATTGATTCGTAATTTTAATACCTAATAAAAGAATAATGAAAAATGCAATGCTTAAGCTGAATGTAAGCAAAATCCAAATTTGTTCATTTACCCGCTCAATCGCATATATCGGTAAGCTGAGAACGATATGCCCCAGTTGTTCATCTCGTTGCCAAAATGGGACCGCATAGTAATATAAATCTTGCTCTTCTTCAAATATAACGGACCGCTCTTCTTGTTTTAATAACGTTTGAATCAATTTTTTATGACGTTTTTCATCAATGGATACGTAATTGTTCGTATCAAACATAAGTTTCCCATCTCGGTCAACAATGGTGATGCGAGCAGACAACATATCGCTAATGGCACGCAATTTTTGCTCAAACGATGATGATTGGAGCGATTTATTTTCCATATATAAAGCTAAAAGCTTCGCCTCTTTTTCCATACGTTCATGGACAGTATCTGCATAAAATTTTTGAAATAATTGGCCTAATAATAACCCAAGACCAAATAAAACAGATAAAATGACTGAAATGAGGCCAAGCAATAGCCGAGAGCGAAATTTATTCATCCGCTTTCGGCTCCTCTAGCTTATACCCTAATCCGCGTATCGTTTTTATATATACGGGTTTTCGCGTATCTTGTTCAATTTTTTCACGCAAATGGCTAATATGTACATCGACAATGCGCGTATCACCAGCAAAATCGTAATTCCATACGGCGCTAAGCAATTGATCGCGCGTCAGCACACGCCCTTTATATTTCGCTAAATATGCTAATAGTTCAAACTCTTTCGGAGTTAATTCTAATCTTTGCTCTGCAAAATACGCCTCATAACGATCTGGGAAAATTTTTAGTTGCCCGACAATGAGCGAATCGTCACCATTTTCTTGTTTTTCTTCATGTCCATGAATGGTCGTTCGGCGCAAAATCGCCTTGACACGCGCGACAACTTCGCGTGGGCTAAACGGCTTTGTCATATAATCATCAGCACCTAGTTCAAGCCCAAGCACTTTATCAAACTCATCGTCTTTTGCCGTCAACATTAAAATAGGTGTCATCACTTTTTGTTGACGCAATTGCTTACATACTTCGATACCATCTAATTTTGGTAACATTAAATCGAGAATGATAAAATCGGGTCGTTCTTCCAATGCTTTATGAAGCCCTTCTTCCCCATCATAAGCTGTTAATACAATAAATCCTGCCTGCTTTAAATTGTACTCTAATAAAGTGACGATCGAGTGCTCATCATCGACAACTAACAGACGTTTCGACATAGCCATCCTCCAACAACGTAAATTTGTTACATTTTTATTATAACGGGTTACTTTGAAAGATAAAAATAAAAAAAGAGGCGATGCCCCTTTTAAAAGTTATCTAATGCTTTTTCTTCTATAAACGGATATGGAGGAACGACACGCAACGCCCCAACTAATATTTCTTCTCCATCTCGAACCGCTTGAACGGAAATATGAATTTCATTGTTTTCTTCATCAACATGCGTTACTTCAAATAAAAACTCCACGTGTTCATAATGATATACCGGTCGTTTAAATTCAATCGTTTGGGAAACGATATGACTTCCTGGACCTGGTAAATATTTCGAAATAGCTGATGTAATCATACCTGTTAACATAATCGCTGGTACGATCGGACGTTTCAACGGTGTTTGAGATGCATAGTCATGTTGAATATAAAGCGGGTTCGCATCGTTTGTCAGCCCTAAATATAACAATAAATCTTTATCTTCAATCGCTTCCGTTAATACGAGCTTCTCCCCTACCGAAATGTCCGAAATTAAACGCCCAATTTTACGCTTTTTCCCTAACATCGCCATCTCCCCTTTGTTTGACCATATATAAAAATTCGGGGAAAGGTCCCCCGAATTTTTTATCATTGTAATACTTTCATCACGTTTTTCACCGATTCAACAGATTTCGCTAATGCTGCTTTTTCTTCTTCTGTTAGCTGTAATTCGATCACTTTTTCGATTCCGTTGCCACCTAAAATCGTTGGCACACCTAAATAAATGCCTTCATATCCGTATTCGCCTTCTAAATAAGCGATGGCTGGAAGAACTCGGCGCTGGTCTTTTACGATCGCTTCAACCATCTCAGCAAGGGAAGCGGCTGGCGCATAATAAGCACTACCGTTGCCTAGCAAGTTGACGATTTCACCGCCACCTTTACGCGTACGTTCAACAATGGCATCTAAACGCTCTTTTGGGATTAACGTTTCAAGCGGAATGCCTCCTGCGTATGAGTAACGTACAAGCGGTACCATATCATCTCCATGACCGCCTAAAACAAATCCTGTAATGTCTTTAACAGATAAGTTTAATTCTTGTGCAACAAATGTTCGGAAACGTGCGGTATCTAATACACCCGATTGACCGATGACGCGGTTTTTCGGAAAGCCTGATTCTTTAAATACTGTATATGTCATCGCATCTACTGGGTTTGTTAAGACGATAATAAAGCAGTTTGGGGAGTATTTGACGACTTCTTTCGTTACAGCTTTCATAATGCTTTGATTTGTCGTTACTAAGTCGTCACGACTCATCCCTGGCTTTCGCGCAATCCCCGCAGTGATGACAACGATATCTGAATCAGCCGTATCCGCATAATCTGACGTACCAATAATGTTCGCGTCAAAACCAAGAACTGGGCTTGACTCAAGCATATCGAGCGCCTTTCCTTTTGTCGGATTTTCCAATTGTGGAATGTCGACAAGAACGATATCCCCTAGCTCTTTTTGCGCTAAAATAAACGCTGTTGTCGCCCCCGTAAATCCAGCACCGATAATTGAGATTTTTTTACGTTTCATACCCACGTTCTTCCATCCCCTTTTTTCGTTTATTCGCTCATATTTCGAATGAGAGCATCCGCAAATTCAGAGCATTTCACTTCTGTTGCACCTTCCATTAAGCGCGCAAAATCATATGTGACCACTTTAGATGCAATTGTTTTTTCCATGGAGTCAATAATGAGTTTCGCTGCTTCGTTCCAACCGAGATGTTCAAACATCATTACACCAGATAAAATGACCGATGACGGATTTACTTTATCTAATCCTGCATACTTTGGTGCCGTGCCATGCGTTGCTTCAAAAATTGCATGACCTGTTTCATAGTTAATGTTTGCACCTGGAGCAATACCGATGCCGCCTACTTGTGCTGCAAGCGCATCAGAAATGTAATCGCCGTTTAAGTTCATCGTCGCAACAACATCAAACTCGCGTGGACGAGTTAAAATTTGTTGTAAGAAAATATCTGCAATCGCATCTTTAATGATAATTTTTCCTGCTGCTTCTGCTTCCGCCTGCGCTTTGTTTGCAGCTTCTTTTCCATGCGCTTCAACGATGCGATCGTACTCCGCCCATGTAAACACTTGATCGCCAAATTCTTGCTCAGCTAATTCGTAACCCCAGTTTTTAAACGCACCTTCTGTATATTTCATAATGTTTCCTTTATGAACGAGCGTCACAGATTTGCGGCCGTGTTCAATCGCGTATTTAATCGCCGCCCGCACTAATCGTTTCGTTCCTTCTTCTGAAATTGGCTTAATGCCGATTCCTGACGTTTCAGGGAAGCGGATTTTGCGTACGCCCATTTCATTTTGTAAGAAATCGATCACTTTTTTTACTTCTGGCGTTCCTTTCGCATATTCGATTCCAGCATAAATATCTTCCGTATTTTCACGGAAAATGACCATGTCTGTATCTTCAGGACGCTTAACTGGAGAAGGAACTCCTTTAAAATAGCGAACCGGACGTAAGCATACAAATAAATCGAGCTCTTGGCGAAGCGCAACGTTTAATGAACGAATGCCACCACCTACTGGCGTTGTTAACGGACCTTTAATCGCAATTATGTATTCACGAATCGTATCAAGTGTTTCTTGTGGCAACCATTCACCTGTCAACTTAAACGCTTTTTCACCAGCAAGCACTTCTTTCCAAACGATTTTTCGTTCACCTTTATACGCTTTTTCAACAGCTGCTTCCAATACGCGAGAAGCGGCTGCCCAAATATCCGGGCCTGTCCCGTCCCCTTCGATAAATGGGATAATTGGGTAATTTGGAACGTTTAATACTCCGTTTGTAACTGTAATTTTTTCTCCTTGCATCATCATACCTCCAAATCATGTAGTGTAAAAAGGTGAGAGGCGAACTTCTCACCTTTTCTAAACAATTGTTATGCACGTTCTTCAAGCGGTACGTACACTTGTCTCATCGGTCCTGTATATTCTGCACGCGGGCGAATAAGACGGTTGTTTTCGTACTGCTCTAAAATGTGTGCAAGCCATCCAGACATACGGCTAATTGCAAAAATTGGTGTAAATAAGTCGTGATCAATTCCTAAACTATGGTAAACAGAAGCTGAGTAGAAGTCAACATTTGGTGGTAACCCTTTTGTCGATGTAACAATCTCTTCAATTTTCACCGACATGTCATACCAATGCGGTTCACCTGTTAACTTCGTCAATTTTTCAGACATTTTCTTTAAATGTTTTGCGCGTGGGTCTCCGTGACGATAAACGCGATGACCGAAGCCCATAATTTTTTCTTTGTTGTTTAATTTGTTATGAATGTACGTTTCTACATTTTGTAGCGTACCAATTTCCGTCAACATTTTCATGACCGCTTCGTTCGCTCCGCCATGAAGAGGCCCTTTCAACGCGCCAATCGCTGCAGTAATGCCAGAGTATACATCTGATAAAGTCGCAACACAGACGCGCGCTGTAAATGTTGAAGCGTTCAATTCATGGTCCGCATGAAGCACCAGCGCCTTATTAAACGCTTCTTCAGCGATTGGATCCGGCTCTTTACCTGTTAACATATATAAAAAATTTGCCGCAAAACTTAAATCTTTGCGCGGTGGCACAGGCTCTAATCCTTTGCGAATGCGCGAAAACGCAGCAACGATCGTCGATACTTTCGCCTGTAAACGAATAGCTTTGCGATAGTTCGCTTCCGGATTCATCGCTTCCGCCTCTTCATCGTACAATCCAAGGAACGAAATCGCTGTGCGAAGCGCCGCCATTGGATGAACTTTGTCAAGCGGATACATTTTAAAATGATCAATGATTTGTTGCGGAATATCGGCATTTTCTGCCAACTGTTTCGTTAACGCTTCTAACTCTTCTTTGTTTGGCAATTTGCGGTGCCAAAGCAAATAAACAACCTCTTCAAATGTAGCATGTTCTGCTAAATCATCGATATTATACCCAACATACGTGAGCGTATCATCGATGATCGAACTAATTGTGGAAGTGGTCGCTACAACCCCTTCGAGACCGCGAGTTACTGTCATCTTACATCTCTCCTTTTCTCTTTTATTCCCCTTTTCCCATGTTGAAACGCGTCGTCGAGCGATTGCTCAAAACAGCTGAATAAAAATGCAAAGAAAATGCTTACATTTTGTTATATATTCACCTGTCCGCTTAACGAAGCGAGCAGGGGAATATATACGATAGTTTCGTACATGCTCCAATACCATTATAAACAATTATCAGACTTTTGTGAACTAAAAGAAATCATAATTCAAAAATATTATTATAAAAAAGTAATAAATCACGAAAATATATCGACCATTTTCATGAGCATATACGCAATGCCCGCACCAATTAACGGCCCGACCGCAACGCCTTTGAATAAAGATACAGCTAAAATCGTACCAATGACAAGCGCAGTCGTCATATGCGGGTCTTTCGCAAGCAGCGTGACGCCTCCTTTTGCTAATAAAGCGACCGCAATGCCTGACAACATTGCAATCCACGCGTAAACCGATCGAACAGACTCTGCCAGCTCTTTCAAACCTATTTTTCCAGAGGCAATCGGAACTAATACAGCAATCGTAATGATGGTCACCCCAAGATTGATTCCTTTTTGTTGTAAGTAAGGGAATACTTTTGCACTTAGTCCGATGCTTTTCACAACGAGTAAAAAAAGCACTGCGAAAATAAGAGAATGATTTTTTGCCATCATGCCAATGACAAGAAGAATAAATAAAAAAATAAACGGCTGCATCAAAGATTCACCTTCTTCTTTGAAACTTTTTCTTCTTTTGCATTGTATATTATAATAGTCATAAATGACAAAAGACGGGAGGTGAAGACGTGCCAACTCAATATGTATATCGCTCCCTTCGCTTTTTATTTGTCATCTTTGTCATCATTGCTGGGTTAGCGAGTTTATATTATGTATCAACGTTAACGTATCCGTTTTTAATTGCGTTAGCGATTGCCTTTTTCATTAATCCAGTTGTGGATGTATTAGAGAAAAAAGCGAAAATGCCGAGGGCGCTAGCGGTCATCGTTGTTTTAATTTTTTTACTTGCACTCGTTGCAGGGCTTGTTACTCTTCTTGTCGCAGAAATTGTGACGGGCACACAATATTTAGCAACAGTCGTTCCAAATCATTTTCAAAAGCTTGTTGTTTATCTAGAACAGTTTGTCGCTAGTCAACTAATTCCACTTTACAACCAGCTAGCTACGCTCTTTAAAAATTTAGATACATCTCAACAAGATACGATTATGACAAACATTCAGTCGGTTGGAACGAAAATTGCCACAACAGTCGGGCAATTTATTCAAAATATATTACAAAATATTCCTTCGATTATCGGATGGTTGCCTAATTTTGCGACAATCTTTATTTTTTCATTGCTCGCTACATTTTTTATAAGCAAAGATTGGTATCGTCTAAAATCGTTGTTCCAAAAACTGTTACCAAACAAAGTGCAAACGAGCAGCACAAAAGTGTTTACTGAACTAAAAAAGGCGTTGTTTGGCTTTCTTAAAGCGCAAGCCACACTTATTTCTATTACAACGCTCATTGTATTAGTCGGCTTGCTTGTGTTGCGAGTAGAATATGCGATCACGATTGCGCTTATTATCGGCATTGTAGATATTTTGCCGTATTTAGGAACAGGTTTAGTATTCGTTCCATGGATTGTTTACGCGGCGCTGAGCGGCGATACTCATTTTGCCATCGGTCTTGGCGTGCTATATATCGTCGTTCTCGTACAGCGACAAGTGATGGAACCGAAACTTCTTTCTTCTAATATCGGGCTCGATCCATTAGCTACATTAATCGCTTTATTCGTCGGTTTCAAATTGATCGGGTTTCTCGGATTAATCGTTGGACCAGTATTGCTCGTCATTGGACGCACGCTACATCATGCTGGCGTCTTTCAAGACATTTGGAATTTCATTGTTGGCAAAAAAGAAGCATAAGCGAACGAGCTTATGCTTCTTATTTTCGAATGTATATCCAAGTTTTCGTATAAAACATCCACTTAAACAAACGGACGAGCCACGGTTTCATTTTTTCGCGCGCAAATGGGAGAAGCAAAATAAAACCTGCTGTATCAGTAATAAATCCTGGCGTTAACAATAACGTCCCGCCGACTAAAATGCAAATCCCATCTAATAGCGCATCGCTTGGGATACGTCCATTCATCCATTCATCCTTCGCGCGCTGAAGCGTGTACAATCCTTGCTTTTTCGCTAAAAATGCACCGATAATGCCTGTCGCCACGATGAGAGCAAATGTCGGCCATACCCCAATTGCTTTTCCTGATAAAACGAGAACGACAATTTCTAACGCTGGAATAACGATAAAAAGAAGAAAAAAGATGTTACGCACACACATCCCTCCAAAATAATAAAGAAGGGGTTGTCCCCTTCTTTATTATAACACGCTTGCGTGACCACGATAAATGGCGCCGAAGCTTGCGTCTACTGTAATATCTTGTCCGTCTTTTAAAATGGCTGTCGCGTTGTTTACCCCGACGATGACCGGGATGCCTAAGCTTAAGCCAACAACAGCAGCATGGCTTGTTAAGCCACCTTCTTCAGTAATGATCGCAGCAGCTTTTTCTAACGCTTTCATCATATCCGCATCTGTTGCAGGAGCAACTAAAATGCCGCCTTCAATCATTTTTTCAACTGCTTCTTCAGCTGTTTTTGCTACGACAACTTTTCCAAATGCCGATTTGCGACCAATGCCTTGACCTTTTGCAATCATATCGCCAATCATATGCACTTTCATTAAGTTTGTCGATCCTGTCTCTCCAACCGGAACGCCTGCCGTAATGACAACGAGATCACCATGTTTCACAATACGTGTATCAAGAGCTGCTTCAACAGCAATATCAAGCATTTCATCTGTTGATGTGGCATGTTGAGCAACGCGTGGGTAAACACCCCAAACGAGCGCTAATTTACGCGAAACACCTTCATTCGATGTAACAGCGATAATTGGCGCTTTTGGACGGTATTTCGAAATCATGCGAGCTGTATGGCCGCTGACTGTCGGCGTAACAATCGCGGCGACATCTAAGTTTAATGCGGTGTGAGCAACCGATTGTCCAATGGCATCTGTAATCGTTGTGCCGCTTTGTTTGCTTCGCTTCGATAATAAGTCGCGGTATTGTAACGCTTGTTCTGTGCGCAAAGCAATGCGATGCATCGTCTGTACCGCTTCTACTGGATAAGCACCTGCTGCTGTTTCACCTGACAGCATAATCGCATCTGTTCCATCGAAAATGGCATTCGCGACGTCACTTGCCTCCGCACGAGTTGGACGCGGATTGCGCTGCATTGAGTCAAGCATTTGTGTCGCTGTAATAACCGGTTTTCCGAGCGCATTACATTTTTTAATTAATTCTTTTTGCACAAGCGGCACTTCTTCTGCTGGAATTTCAACACCTAAATCTCCGCGAGCAACCATTAAACCGTCTGCCACTTCTAAAATTTCGTCAATATTGTCTACGCCTTCTTGGTTTTCAATTTTCGGGATAATTTGAATGTGCAACGCGTGATGTTCTTCGAGCAATTCACGAATTTCAAGCACGTCAGAAGCGCGGCGAACGAACGATGCGGCAATGAAATCAATGCCTTGTTCAATACCGAAACGAATATCTTCTGCGTCTTTTTCGGTAATGCCCGGCAACTTCACTTTTACACCTGGAACGTTTACACCTTTTTTATTTTTTAGTACGCCACCGTTTAACACTTTCGTCCGAATTTCTTTTGCCTCTTTATCGATCGCTAACACTTCTAATCCGATTAATCCATCATCTAATAAAATGGTGGAGCCGACATGAACGTCATCAATTAGCCCTTCATAAGTAATCGAAAATTTTTCAGGCGTGCCGAGCACTTCTTTCATGGAAATCGTCACTTCAGAGCCCGCCTTTAACTCAATCGCCCCATTTTCCATGTTATGCGTACGAATTTCTGGACCTTTCGTATCCAATAAAATCGCTACCGTTTTTCCAGTTATTTTTGACGCTTCACGAATGTTGCGAATGCGCGCTGCATGTTCTTCATGACTTCCGTGCGAGAAGTTGAGACGAGCGACGTTCATTCCTGCTTCAATAAGTTGCACAAGCTTTTCTACACTTTCACTCGCTGGACCGATCGTACAAACAATTTTCGTTTTGCGCATAAACACCCTCCTACAAATTGCATATGGAAACGA
>OFGS01000097.1_pt1 | contig 24578 bp, 21 predicted proteins | sample 1521851 | NCBI WGS metagenome assembly OFGS01 (sample SAMEA3142070, study PRJEB24117) | hot springs metagenome
CAATAACAGTAACGAAGCAACTGCGGAAACGTCTCATAACGATGGACGGTTAAATCCATCGTTTGCCCTTCAATCATATGCCAAAACGGTTCCACGTCCATCTCATAGCGTGAAAAAACGTCACGAAGTGCCACCCACATAAAATCGTCGTGCTCATCGCCCGCTAAAAACGACTTCCATTGTGCTTCAAACTGCTGCAATTGTTCTTTCGGATGCGCCCCCTCATCGACGATGTCGTCGACGCGGCGACAAAACGTATAAATAGCCCAAATCGCCTGACGATCGTGTAACGGTAAAAGGGAAAATGCCCGATAAAACGTTTTTGAATGATGTGCCGCCACCGCTTCACAGCGCGCGTACGCTTGCTTTAACTCCATCTTTGCTCACTCCAATCACGCAATAATTGTTCCGTGCACAGTTTTGCCCCTTGCATGACAATCGGCACCCCGCCTCCCGGATGAACGGACGCCCCAACGCCATATACGTTTTCATAAAGCGTCGATTTCACTTGCGGGCGAAACGGTCCAGATTGAAATAACGTTGGCGCGATGCCAAACATGCCGCCACCATATAGCCCCTCTTGCCATGCATGTTGCGGGGTGCGCACATGCATCCATTCGATCTCCTGTTTCATATTCGGAAACGCCCGTTTCTCGACTTCAGCGACGATGCGCTCTAGCCAATCTTGTTGCTTCGTCCAATCAATGTCTCGGCTAGCTGGAACCGGAATGAGCACATAAAGTACGCTTTTTCCTTCAGGCGCTAACGAACGGTCAAGCGCGGACGGATAAAACGTGTAAAATGACGGGTCGCTTGGCACAACTTGACGAACAAATACATCTTCCATATGTTGTTGAAAAGAAGGCGGTAAAAAAAATTGATGGATTGGCGCCTCATACGTCCTTCCTAATCCGATATACAAAAGAACACAGCTCGATGAAGGATGCCACGTCCGCTTTTTCGCCATCATCGTCGGTTCATCTATATTCATGATGACTGCGTCAAATTGATACTCTTTTCCATTTACTTCAATAGATTCCACCTTTTTACCATTCACCCGATACCGCTTGACCGGTGCTTGAACATGGACGGTAACACCTGCTTGTTGCAACTTTTTTGCAAGTAGCGACACGAGACTCGCGTATCCGCCTTTGACGTAATGCACACCGTGGGCATGCTCGCTAAATGAGACGAGCGAATAAAGCGATGGCGTCGCATATGGATTGCCGCCAATATATAACGTTTGGAGCGAATAAGCAAGCTGCAAGCGCTCGTCTTGAAAATAGCGGCTCACGTTCGTTTTCACAGATTGATAGGCGCGCATACGCGAAAGAAGTGCTAACGTTTCTTTCGTAAAAAATGTTTTTTTGTTTAAAAATGATTTCGTTAAAATAAGGCGTTCGCCCGTTGTAAAATACGTATTCATATCGCGCATAAACCGCACAAACCGCTCTTCTTCCCCCGGAAACACGCGACGAATTTCTTCCCGTTGCTTTTTTTCATCGCTATATTTTGTATACGATGTCCCATCTGCAAAATGAATCGTATACATCGGATCGCATGAAACGAGTTCATACTCATCTTCTTCAATTCCGACGTCGGAAAGGAAAGCGCGCAACTTCTCTGGCAATAATACGATCGTTGGACCTGCATCGATGCGAAAACCGTCGCGCTCAATAAATGACAGCCGGCCGCCAAGCCGTTCGTTTTTTTCAAAAATGGTGACATGCACCCCGCGCTTCGCAAGCAATAACGCCGTCATCATTCCTCCGACTCCACCGCCGATAATCGCAACGTTCATTACGCTTCCCTCCGCTTCGGCAAGGCGCCGACAGGAATAAGCGGTTGGCGATGCGCTTGCAATATGCCGTTTGCTGTAATGCGTGCCGATTCAAAAATCGTCGGTAAACCGCTTCCTGGATGCGTCCCGCCCCCGACGAGCCAACAATGGTGTAACTCTTCAAATTCATTATGCGGACGAAAAACCATCATTTGTGACAGTTGATGCCCTAAATTAAATGTCGCTCCTTCATAAACGAATATATCTTGTTCCCAATCATGCGGAGTAATGATCTTTTCACATACAATATGTTGTTCCATACGTCCCCAACCTAATTTTTTATTTAACGTGTCCCATAGCTTTTGGCGAAACGGTTCTTTTTCTTTTTCCCAATCGATTCCGCTCGTATTGTTCGGTACAGGCGCTAAAATGTACAGAGCGCTTTTTCCTTTCGGGGCAACGGTCGGATCGGTCGCAGCGGCATGTTGAACATAAATGGACGGGTCATGCGGAACAATTTTTTCTTTCGTAATTTCGTCGACGTTTCGCTTATAATCATCTGCGAAAATAATCGTATGATGAGCAAGGTCGACCGGCTTGTTCAAACCGACATACATCATAAACGTCGAACATGAATATTTCTTTTTTTGCAATTTTTCTTTTCGATATTTTTTTAATACACCGTCATCAACAAGATTTGTCATCGCATAAGCAAAATCAGCGTTCATAATGACTTCATCCGCTGCGACGTACTCCCCGTTTTCCAATATGACACCTTTTACCGTACGGCCATCAAGCCAAAGCTTTCGCACCCCCGTGTTCACATGCACGTTTCCGCCATATTCTTCAACGATGCGCGCCATCGCTTTCGGTATTTCATTTAATCCACCGATCACATGATACATACCGTATGCATGTTCCATATACGATAAAATGGAAAATGCACCCGGGCATTCCCATGGCGACATACCTAAATATTTCGCCTGAAACGTAAAAGCGAGACGAAGGCGTTCATCATCAAAATATCGGCTTAATATATCATATAGTGATTGTGACAACGTCAACTGCGGCAGCGCTTTTAACACCGTCGGGCGCAAATAATGGTATAATCGATCCATTTTACTTTGTAAAATCGGTGCGAGCGCCTGTAACTTTCGTTCGTTTTCATTCATAAACCGCTCATAGCCATCTTCGTTTCCTGGGAATAAGTGAGCAATTTGCTCCTTCATCCGCTTTCGATTCATCGTCATTTGCAAAGTGACATCGCGAAAAACAAGTTCATACATCGGATCGAGTTCAACAAGCTGCACGTAATCGTGAATATTTCTTCCAGAAGCAGCAAACAGCTCTTCAATGATATGAGGCATGCTTAAAAACGTCGGACCGATATCAAATTTGTACGCTCCGATATTTAGTCGTCCGTTTCTTCCCCCGACGTAAGGCTGTTTTTCAAATACCTTTACATCGTATCCTCTTGAGGCGAGCAACATCCCCGCAGCGAGCCCCCCCGGTCCTGCCCCAACAACGATCACTTTTTTCACACAATCACTCCTATTGAACAAAAGTTATACAAACATTATACAACATATATAGAAAACAAAAAAGAAAAAAGACAGCCGTTTTTTAGCTGTCCTTTAAATCGATACGGTAATGCTCGAACCATTCATGAAATTGAATGAGATATGCTAAAAGTTGCGGTCCAGACATAAGCTGACCAAACCACGGAATGCGGAACGATTGTCCTTTTGTTTCGACTAATTGTTGCAATTGCTGTGAATCAAACAGCTCGTATAAAACGGATGAGCGATCCGCTAAAATCGTTTGTAAACGCCCGGCTACGATTTCTGTATAGCGCGGATGATGCGTTTTCGGATACGGGCTTTTTTTCCGATATAATACGTCATGAGGCAACAATCCTTCGAGCGCTTTGCGCAAAATCCCTTTTTCGCGATTGTTATACATTTTCATCTCCCACGGAATGTTCCATACGTACTCCACGAGGCGATGATCAGCAAACGGCACGCGCACTTCCAAACTCGCCGCCATGCTCATGCGGTCTTTTCGATCTAACAACGTCGTCATAAACCAAATCATATTTAAATAAAATAGTTCGCGGCGGCGTTTTTCTTCTCCGCTTTCTCCATCTGCGTGAGGAACTTCACGAAGCGTTTCTTTATACCGCATATACGCATAATCATGGAGCGGAAGTTTTTCGCGCCAAGTTTCGTTTAAAAGTTGAAACCGTTCATTTAACGACCGCATCCACGGAAATCCGTCTCGCTCTAAATCTTCTTTCCTATGGAACCAAGGATAGCCGCCAAAAATCTCGTCAGCACATTCTCCAGAGAGACTAACAACAAACTGTTGTTTAATTTGTTGACAAAACCAAAGAAGCGACGAATCGATATCAGCCATCCCCGGTAAATCGCGCGCAATCATCGCTTCCGTCAAATAGTCGGCTAGCTGTTGTTGAGAAATGACGCACGTATGATGAACGGTTTGAAACGCATCGCTCATTTGTTTAATCCATGGACCATCGCTATTTGGTTGGAAGACGTTTGCTGTAAAATATTGTTCGTTTTCCTCATAGTCAATTGAATACGTATGAAGTGCCCCTTTTCCGTCTTTTTCAAACGACTTGGCAGCAATCGCCGTAATGGCGCTTGAGTCTACTCCCCCGGATAAAAACGTACAAACAGGTACATCGGAAACGAGTTGGCGCTCAATCGCATCTGTCAGCAATGTCCGAAGATGTTCAACCGTCTCATGAAACGAATGAACGTGCGGTGCGCTCGTTACATTCCAATACCGCCACTGTCGCACACCATCTTTTGCGACAATCATCGCATGCGCCGGACGTAGCTCATGAATCGTACGAAACACGCCATGTCCTGGTGTACGCGACGGTCCGAGAGCTAAAATTTCGCACAAACTTTCGCGGTCAATTTCCGCTCGAACGTTTGGATGGGATAAAATCGCTTTGATTTCCGATGCAAATAAAAATTCCCCTTGTTCATGGCGGTAAAAAAGCGGCTTGACACCTAATCGGTCGCGCGCTAAAAATAAATGGCGTCGCTCATCGTCCCAAACAGCAAATGCAAAAATGCCGTTGAAATGATCGACACATTGTTCCCGCCATTCCATATATGCTGTAAGCAACACTTCCGTATCGGAATGCCCTTGAAACGTATATCCGTTTTTCAATAGCTCTTTCCGAATATCTTCCGTATTGTAAAGCTCCCCATTATAACAAACCGTATAGCGATAGCCGTTTTTCATTCGCGTCATCGGCTGTACACCGCCTGCTGGATCGACGACAACAAGCCGCTTATGCCCAAATGCGACATGATCGTCCAGCCAAACATTTGTATCATCAGGTCCTCTAAATGAAAGCGTATTGGCCATGTTGAGAACAACGTCTCTTTCTTGGCGCAACTGACGCTCAAAATGAACCCATCCGGTAATTCCGCACACGTCAATCATTCCCTTCTGTTGTGAACAAGTGTGAAGCATGCTTTTATTTTATGCATCGTTTATATAAATGATGAGTTGTCTATAATGGCGTACGAAAGGAATTGACACAAAAGGAGCTGAATGACAATGGATCGTCTCAAATCATTGCGTGCGCAAAAACGTGCTTATATATACGGTGTCGTCGAACAAGTAAATGAACAATGGGTGTTTTTTGACGAAGAAGATGAAGCGCATGAGCTCGCACATTTGCCAGAAGAAGTGGAACTGTTTCGCTTCGGTCAATGGATCAAAGGGTGGCTTGGTGAGGATGGAGATGTGTACGTGACTGAACGATATACATTAAAAAACGGTGATCGTCTTCGCTACGTAAAGCCGTTGCCGCACGCATACGAACAATGGCTCTCTCAGCTACCTGATCACGCGTTTTTTCATTTCATTCATTTAATAAACGAGTGGAATTTCTCGGTGTATGACTGTTTGTATTGTTACAATTATATGTTATTTGCTGAAAAAGGGGTAAATTTCCTGATGTTCGATAACTCAATGGACATGTGCAACGTCCAACATTATTTTGATGAAAAACAGCATCGCTTTGAACTTACGTTGCAAACAGGAAAAAAAATCATTGGCGTACAACTGGACTGTTAAATCATCGATTTGCTTCCTTGTAGTACTTGACGCTCGAATTGCTCGGCCGGGAGCGGTTTAAAAATTGCATATCCTTGGGCATAATGACATTTTAATCGTTTTAACAGCTTCATTTGCTCAGCCGTTTCGACACCTTCCGCGACAACTTTTAGGCGCAAGCCGTGCCCCATCGTAATGATCGATTTCACGATCGCAATATCGGAACGATCTTGATGAAGCTGGTAAATGAACGATCGGTCAATTTTCAGCGTATTAATCGGCAAATTTTTTAAATAACTTAAAGAGGAGTAACCTGTGCCAAAATCATCAATAGACACATGCACGCCAAGTTCTTGGAGCTTTTTCATCACGTGAATGCTGTAATACATATTGCGTAACATCGAGCTTTCTGTCAGCTCTAAATGTAAACAGTGAGCAGGAAGCTGGGACTGCTTCAGCGCTTTCTGCACATCTTCAAAAAATGTCGCATGTTGAAATTGGGTTGCTGAGACGTTGACAGAAATCATAAGCGAATCAAAACCGAGATCGTGCCATTTTTTTGTTTGCGTACACGCTTCCGTTAACACCCAACGCCCGAGCTCATGAATGAATCCGATTTCCTCTGCAATCGGAATAAATTCAAGCGGAGACACAAATCCGATTTTCGGGTGTTTCCAGCGCAATAATGCTTCGCTCCCGATAATTTTTCCCGTCATTAAATCAAGAAGCGGCTGATAGACGAGAAAACATTCTTGTTTTTCGAGCGCTTTCCGCAAATATCGCTCAAGTTCTAGGCGATGAAGCACTTGCTCATTCATTTTTGTAGCGTATAACTTCACACTATTGCCGCCTTTTTGTTTCGCGCGATTGACGGCCGTATCCGCATGTTTTAACAGCGATTGGGCATCGATGCCGTCTGTTGGATAAAAGCTCACTCCGATACTTGCGCTTAAAAAAAACTCTTTTTCTTCGTATACGATGGGAATGGAAATATGTTGAAGCAGCTTTTTTGACCAATCGACAACCGTCTGCGCATCGACTTGTTTCGTAAACAGTAGGCTAAATTTATCCCCACCGAAGCGCCCGATATGGGCACCGGGTGGCAACACATTTTTTATTCGCTCTGCCATTTGTTTTAATATTTCATCCCCACCGTAATGACCGATCGTATCGTTCACCATTTTAAAGCGGTCCATATCAATGAATAAGACGGCAAGCGTATCGCCTGTTTCTTTCGCTTTGTTGATGGCGTTTTTCACGATATTTGTAAATTGTAGTCGATTCGGTAGCCCCGTGTCTATATCGTGATAGGCAATATATTGAATATGTTCTTCCGCACGCTTTTGTTCAGTAATATCGCGCCCGATGCCGTAAATGCCAACCTTCTTTCCGTCAACAATAATTGGAACGTTTTTAATTTGGAATAAATACACTTCGCCTGACTTCGCTGGGATTTCCAAATTGTATTGCTGTACTTTCCCTTTTAACGCCCGATAAAAATAGCGGCGCACGCGCGGAATATCCTCTTTTTTAATATAGCTAAGCGAGTTTGTATGCAAAATTTCTTCTGCTTTATATCCGAAAACTCGTTCAAATGCAGGGTTGACGCTTGTGAAGTTACCTTCTAAATCCGTTGAATATACAATGTCCGGGTTATGTTCAAATAATGAGCGGTAATACTGTTCAGATATTTTCATCTTTTGGCGTATGTCATCCATCTCATCACAACGATGATCGAAAACGAGGGCGCAAATGACTGCACATTCCGATGCATCCCCAATCATCGGAAACAGCTGCGCTTGGGGTAAATGTTGTTGTACGTATCGGTTCAACTGCATGCGAAACGAAGGAGAGAGCGAAGAAACGAAAAGCGTTAGTTGCTCGTACTCATATAAACGATAGTCGCTCACCCACCGTTCCCAATCGGCAAACGTTTTACAAGCCGTTTGAAATAATTTCATCCCCTTTTTCCCACTCTTTCTTTCTCTTTTTCTTTTTTTAGAATTTTTAATCATTTTACATTATAGCACATTTTTATATGGTAGAAAAAGATAAAAGTTGGCGAATATGCCAACTTTACGAAAAGAAAGAAAAGCCAAATGGCAACCTAAATCCGAGATATAGCACGACTACAAACGCAACAATCAATTGGAGCCAAAGCACGTTCGTATTTTTTCCTTTTGCCGTCCGGACGAGAATCATTTCCATCGCTCCGATTACCCATAAACCGACAACAACTTTGACGATATAAAGAGCCGGAAATGAAGACATCGTATGTAAAATCCATGTACCTGTCGCAATAATGAGCACGTAAAATAACCGCAGCATCATATGCACCATTTTTGTTTTTCCATGTCCTTTCGCTTGCAAAGCAATCGCGACGACAAATAAAATGAGCGCAACGACCCACGTTGTAATATGTGCATGTGTCATCGTCATTCTCCTTTCCTCATCCATTTCATACATGAGACTATAATAGCACGTCCATCGGACAATTGAAAAAGAAAACGCTCACCTTTTCTATTTACTTTCTATATTCACTTCAAGTATGTTATATATGTGAGCATCCAAATAGGAGGGATCAACTTGAAAACAACACAAATCATCGAGCTAACAGAAAAATACGGGGCAAACAACTATCATCCGCTTCCAGTCGTCTTATCTAAAGGCGAAGGAGTATGGGTAGAAGATCCAGAAGGTAATCGTTATATGGATATGTTAAGCGCTTACTCAGCGGTCAACCAAGGTCATCGCCATCCGCGCATCGTGCAGGCGCTTATTGATCAGGCGAATAAAATTACGTTAACTTCCCGAGCGTTCCATAACGATCAGCTCGGTCCGTGGTATGAAAAGGTCGCAAAGCTAACGAAAAAAGAAATGGTTTTGCCGATGAACACAGGTGCCGAAGCGGTAGAAACAGCAGTGAAAGCGGCGCGCCGCTGGGCGTATGACGTAAAAGGCGTTCCAGCAGATCAAGCGGAAATTATCGTTTGTGAAGATAACTTCCACGGACGGACGATGACAGCTGTATCGATGTCATCCAATCCAGAATATAAGCGCGGATTTGGTCCGATGCTTCCGGGCATTAAAGTCATTCCGTTTGGAGATGTCGAAGCGCTCAAGCAAGCAATTACACCAAATACAGCAGCGTTTATTTTTGAACCAATTCAAGGAGAAGCCGGTATTAACATTCCGCCAGAAGGATTTTTAAAAGCCGCATATGACGTATGTAAACAACATAACGTGTTATATATCGCCGACGAAATTCAATCAGGGCTTGGTCGATCTGGTAAAATGTTCGCGTGCGATTGGGAAGACGTCAAACCAGATATGTACATTCTCGGCAAAGCGCTCGGTGGCGGTGTATTCCCAATTTCGTGCGTTGCGGCAAACCGAGACATTCTTGGCGTATTTAATCCGGGATCGCACGGATCAACATTTGGCGGTAACCCGCTTGCTTGCGCAGTATCGATCGCTGCACTAGATGTCATCGTAGAAGAAAAATTGCCAGAACGCTCATTTGAACTCGGACAATATTTCCAAGAAAAATTACGAGAAATCAATCATCCTGACATGAAAGAAGTACGTGGACGAGGATTGTTTATCGGCGTCGAATTGCACGTACCTGCCCGTCCATACTGCGAAAAACTACAACAAGAAGGACTATTATGTAAAGAAACGCACGATACAGTTATTCGTTTCGCACCACCGCTCGTCATTACAAAAGAAGAACTCGACTGGGCAATCGAAAAAGTGAAAAAAGTATTCGAACAGTAAAAAGCTGGGATATCCCAGCTTTTTACTTTATCCGATTGCGCAACGTTCCGATTTGTTCAATCGTAATTTCAATGACATCGCCCGACTGTAAAAAGCGCGGAGGATTCATCCCTTTCCCAACGCCCGCTGGCGTTCCTGTCGCAATAATATCACCCGGCTCTAACGTCATCCCTTTCGACAATGTCGCGATGATTGTCGGAATGTCAAAAATAAATTGTGCCGTCGTTGCCGATTGTCTCACTTCACCATTGACTTTCGTTTCGATATGTAACGCATGCGCATCCGAAATAGCGGAACGATGAACGATCCAAGGTCCCATCGGACATGATGTATCTAAGCTTTTGCCGAGCAAATATTGTTTATGTCTTTCTTGTAAATCTCGCGCTGTTACATCGTTTATAATTGTATAACCAAACACGTAATGGAGCGCCTGTTCTTTCGGGATCGCTTTCCCTTTTTTCCCGATCACAATCGCAAGCTCCCCTTCATAATCGAGCTGATCGGTCACATCGGCATGGCGTAAAATGTCCGCCTCATGTCCGATCACTGCCGTTGGCGCTTTTGAAAATACGATCATATTTTCCCGATCGGCCTCACTTCCCATTTCTTGCGCGTGATCTGCATAATTTTTCCCGATACAAAAAATATTTTTCGTCGGACGCGGAATCGGAGCAAGAAGCTGTACGTCGCAAAGCGCATACGTCCACTCCGAATGCACGTTTTGAAGCACACGCTCCACTTTTTCAATGAACGATTCACCAAGTTCTACACATTCGATCATCGTATTCGGTATCGTTTCATCTGCCCTCGATAAATGGACGATCACGTTTTCATGTACAACTCCAACAAACACATCAGATCCCGCATACGCTGTAACAAATTTCATGTCCTCATCCCCTTCCATATGATCGAACATCATTATTTTCTCTCTTTCACGTGTCAACTCCTGTGTAAAAAAATATTTTTCAGCACATTATACTATTTCCTTTTTCTTCAGAATATGTATAATAGTTTATACATACAGCTGTTTACATGCTGTTGACGAAAATGAAAAATGTTGGTGAATCTTATGTCTCTTTCCCTCATCGAAAAGAAAAGACGACAGTTAATTGAATTGGCGCAAACGTACGGTTTTTCTGCGAAAGAAACGATCCAATGCAGCCAAGAGCTCGACGAATTGTTAAACAAACATTTAAAAGAAGCCGTGCTTTTCCATAGCGAAAAAGAGGACAAGCCTTGTGCGACATGATCCGTTCATGTCGTTTTCTTTTTTCCATACGTCATCCGTCGCCAAATGCGCTCCAACGGTCCGATCGTATGTTGTTTAAACCACCAATGGCTCCAACATACTTGAACGACATACACGACGACAGCAACAGCAAGTGCTTGTTTCGGCGTTACTTTTCCATATAAGCCGAAGCCGTAAGAATAAAAAATAAACGTACAAATGAGCGATTGAGTGAGATAGTTCGTCAACGCCATTTTGCCAACAGGAGCAAAAAAATGAACGATATTCGCTGTGACAAACGAAAACGCAGTCAAATAAAACAAAGCGAGCGCAGGACCTCCAATCATATCTTGAGCATACTCGGTTACAATATTTTTTTGTACATACGGCAATGATTTAAAAACGATGCCAACGAGCAATGAGCCGATGCACCACTTTTGTATCGTTGCACGATGCGTTTTTACGTCATGAAACCATTTTTCTTTCGCGATATACGCTCCGAACAAAAAAAACGGCAAAATCGTTAAAATAAAAATAAATGATTGCATAAAAGAATTGACGTATAGCCAATCAGCTACCCGTTGCATAAAAACTTGTTCCCACGTGCCTTGTTGATAGTTTGCGATCGCCTGCTTTGCTAGCGCCGGCTCTGAAAAATCGACATCGCCGCTTCCTTTCCACATGAGCCACATAAGAACGGTCGACCCGCCTGCCCATCCAATCCAAAGGGAAAGCGCCCAACGACGCAACATTTTTGCGCTCGCTCGCACAAATAAAAAAAGGAAAAAGCCAACGACCGCATAGCCAATTAAAATATCGCCATGCCAAATGAAAAATGCATGTACACATCCAAAAAGCAACAACGCGAGCAGCCGCCGCAAAAAAATCAATCGAAACTGCTCCCCACCTTTGTCAAGCATGATAAACGCGCCCCAGCCAAACAACATTGAAAAGAGCGGATAAAAACTTGCTTGGACAAACAAATCAACGCATGCAAGCAACAAGCGATCAAGCGTATCTTTCGCAAACATCGACGCGTCGACATACATCGTCGGAAGCGAAAAATCAAGAACGTTCACAAGCAAAATGCCAAACAACGCAAAACCGCGCACCGCATCAATCGTCGAAATACGCACAATCTCCCTCCTTTTCCATTTCAGCGTAAAAGAAAAAAAGCCGACTGTCAATTGACAGCGGCTCTTTCCTATTAATTGACGTATCGTCCCGTCTTGCCAAGTGATTGCCAATATTCGTTGCGTAAATGTACTTTTTGTATTTTTCCTGATGCCGTTTTTGGCAACTCTTGAACGAATGTTACACCTGTAATTGCTTTAAAATGGGCAAGCTTTTCGCGCGAGAAAGCGATGAGTTCTTGTTCCGTCACCTCTTTTCCCGGTCTGACGACAACGAAGGCATGCGGTGTTTCGCCCCACTTTTCATGTGGAACTGCGATGACTGCTGCCTCTAACACAGCAGGATGCTCGTACAACACCCCTTCAACTTCAATGGATGAAATATTTTCCCCACCGCTAATAATAATATCTTTTTTTCGATCAACGATATCGATATTTCCATATGCGTCGACCGTCGCCATATCGCCCGTATGCAACCAGCCGTTGCGAATCGTCTCCATCGTCGCCTCATGATTTTTCCAATACCCCGCCATCACGCCGTTGCTGCGCACAATTACTTCCCCAATCGTTTTGCCATCGCGCGGTACTTCTTCTCCATGCTCATTGACGACTTTCACTTCACAACCGATCATCGCATATCCTGCTTTGGCTTTCATGCGATATTGATCGCTAAGCGGCAAATGTTGCAAATGGGAGCGAACGGTAGAAACCGTACTTAGCGGTGACGATTCTGTCATCCCGTACACTTGAATAAACTCCCAACCTAATTCTTTTTCGACACGCGTCACAAATGCTGGTGGCGGCGCAGAGCCTGCAATAACGACACGCACATTATGTTCAATCGTCGGCACGTGCTGCTCATAATATTGTAATAATGAATTGAGCACAGTTGGCGCCATATGCATAACGGTCACTTTGTATTGATTCACATATTGAAAAATGACTTCAGGCAGCGCTTTACGTAAACAAACGTGCGTCGCCCCGTTCGCTGTATAATAAAATGGTGCTCCCCAGCCGTTTACGTGAAACATCGGCAAAATGTGTAAATACACATCGCGGTCTGACACACGTAAATGATGCATCGTGCTTAACGCATGCAAATAGTTATTGCGATGTGTCAGCATGACCCCTTTTGGATTTCCAGTCGTTCCGCTCGTATATAACAAACTACATACGTCGTTTTCATCGATGTCTGGACGTTCAAACGGTGCCGATGAATATTGTGCAAGCCATGTATCGTAAGCGATTTCATACATGTCGTCCGTTTCGCCGTGCACGATGATATGCTCGACTGTTTGCAATTGCTCTTTTACTGGCGCGATTAAATGATACAGTTCATAATCAACAAACAACACTTTACTTTCGCTATGATTTAAAATAAATACGTAATCATCCGGCTTTAACCGAATGTTTAGCGGTACCATTACAGCCCCTGTTTGAAACACGCCATAAAATCCTTCAAGCATTTCTAATGTGTTTGGCGCTAAATACGCGACACGATCCCCCTTTTTTACCCCTAAATCGCTTAACCCGTGCGACAACTGATTTACGCGCTCGCTTAGTTCGCGATATGTAAACGATCTCCCTTCGCTAATGACGCCAATTTTTTCTCCGTAAAGCGAGACGGCGCGATCTAAAAAATGAGTTAATAACAACGGTACGTTCATCCCCACTCCCCCTTATTATGTCTAAAAATTGTTATTTTTCAGAAATATTATAACACATCTTTCTTTTTGTGGAGCACATTTCTTTTTCTCTCTTCATATGATTTAAACAAGGAAAAGAATGAAAGAGGGGACGATAAACATGCCTTCGTATATCGCAGGACCAATTAAAATTACAAACGTCAGCAGCGAAGGGACAGTGAATTTCGGTGATACGTTGCAAATTGCTCCAAAAAGCGCATCGAAGTCTTTTTCAGGCGCTGGCGGTGGAAATACAGGGGATTTTTTGCAAACAAACACATTTGTTAGCTTCACGAACAGCATCGATCCAGATGTGTCTGACAGCAACGTAAAAAGTAAGGGATAGCCGATGCCCGCAATCGTTGGAGCGGTTCAAATTAACAGCATCGGAAGCGGCGGTGTTTTTCATATTGGCGATGTATTTGCGATTTCCCCATACAGCGTTGCAAAAACATTTGCTGGAGCTGGCTCGTTCAATACTGGAGATGGCTTGCGCATTTATAACCAATATAGCCATACAAATACAAATGACCGTGATATTTCGGACGGAAATATTATCGGAAACGCCTAGCGAGGTGAAACGATGAACTTTTACATTCAACAGACGATTTCCATTCACCAATTAAAAATCGGCTCACTGACGAACTCGTCTGTCCTGCAAATCGGAACGACTGGAAAAGTACAACCGCTCGCCACGTTGAGCAACACCGGACAATTTACACAACCAGCCCCTGAAGCAAAAATAAACATTCAAGGGGAAGAAGGGCCGTTCGTCCCGCTTCAATCTCCTGTATAAAAGAGTGCTACTTCTTTTTGCCCGACCATACATTAATAAATAACAAGGTGGGCAAAGAAGGAGGCGAAGCACATGTGGCACGACTACTTTAAACAACTAGAAGCGTACTTAAAATGGCAGCAACAAAAAATGCAATCGCTCGAAAAGGCGGTATATCATTTACAACAACAATATAATGAACTAAAAAAAAAGCCGCGCACAACAATCGAAAAAATTGAATATCATTTTGACCAACTAAAAGTGGAGACGTTAGAGGGAACGTTAAATATCGGGCTAAATCCTGCGACGTTTAGCGGAGATACAATTGAAGATTTTGCCGTTCCAAAAAGTACAACGATCATTCCGCAACCGACACCTATTTTCCGCAACATTCAGGCAGCTGTTCATGCTTATTTACAAGAAGAGGGCGAAAATATCATCGCCCGTATGGAACAAACGTATAACCGTTCGCTCGATCCAACATACCGCCAATTCATTTTGCAAGACATTGAACGTCAAATCGATGATCGCATTCATTTTTATTTACAACAATATAACGAACAAGGGCGAAGCGAAGAACAATTCATCGCTTACTTAAAGCGCGACATTGAATATTCGATTGAAACATTTTTAAAACATTTACCACGGGAGGAGACGAACGAATGAATATGACAGTTGTCAATCATCACCTTTCTGTCGGCCATATTGCGATCGGGGGAGTGGCGAGCGCCTCGCTCGTACTCATTGGCGATAGCGAAGCTATTCAATTAGCTTCTGCGTTTGATACACCGCCAGAATCGTTAATTATCGGACCGTTTCCGCAAAAACAAGGCGATAAAAAAAATGAGGAAAAGCGATGAGTCGCCTTTCCATCGTCCACTTGTTGAGGGCAAACGCTGTCTCCTTCAGCTCGGTCGTGCAAATTGGAGACAGTCAAGAAATTCATCTTTTAGCGAGAGCGCTTGCGGTTCAACGGCAATTTGAATATGTCGACAGCAGCGAATTCCCGCTCATCTTTCCAATATACACGAAGCGAATCCCGCTTCCGCCTGTCGATGAAGAGCCTTTGTATCGTCGTACATTGCACGATTGTCCCGTCATTGCCGTCCATTCTGTCCGCATCATCGGGGTATCTTCCACTTCCGTCGTGCACATCGGCTCAACAAAAAAAGTAGAAGCAGATTCACGAGTGAAACATATTCGCCAACTTTCAGAAAGGAGGGGACGAGATGCCAGCACTCGTCGGTCCAATTAAAATTAACCTCGTCGCCAGCGGCGCAGTTATGCAAGTTGGTGATACGCTGTACGTTTCACCGAAAGTTTCATCGAAAACGTTCGGCGGATCCGGAGCATTTAATACTGGAAACTTTATTATCGCCAACAACGGCATTAGCTTAACAAATACGCTCGATTGCGATGCGTTCGATCAAAACATTGTCGGCAACGCTTAACGCTTTCGACGCTTCGCCTTTTTTATTTTTGGAAGCCGTTCAGCCGGCTGCTTTCGAATCCACCGTATAAACGATGCGATTTGTTCATCATGTTGTAGACGTTCAATCGTATATAAGCGGCTCGCTAATTCCTCGTTCGTATATATCGCGTGAATTTGTTTATGGCACGGGATGCATAACTTTGCTGTTTTCGTGCCACCATACTCTCTCGGTATGAGATGATGAACGGTTAACACGACATCATCTCTTTCGCAAAGCTCGCACATTCCTTTCATCGCATTCTCCTTTACATGAGTTCAAGCTGAACGGTCGTCCCTTTTCCAGACGGTTCTGCCGGTTTTACAATTAAACGTTTCGGCATGCGTGCATGCAGTTCTTGCACGTGGCTAATGACGCCAATGGCCATATTTTCCGCCCGTAAACGTTCGAGCGCCGTCATAACGACATCTAACAACTCTTGGTCAAGCGTACCAAATCCTTCATCTAAGAAGAAAAATTGAAGTGGATATTCTCCGCGCAGTTGAATTTGCGCCGATAGCGCTAACGCCAACGATAATGACGTTAAAAACGTCTCCCCTCCAGATAACGTCGTAACAGGACGACGTACACCACCGTTTGCATCGTCTCGAATGACAAAACCGCCTTCCGAATCTAATTCAATCGCATAGCGCTGTCTCGTCAGCTCACCAAGCCGCTCCGACGCATAGCGCGTCACATGGGCAAGCTGCTCTTCCGCGATAAATTCGACAAAACTATTGCCGCGCAACACTCTTTGTAGCTCTTCATATTGATGGACAAGCTTCTCCACTTGCATGCGCTCTCGTTGCAATTGTTCAAAGCGGGCATGTTTTGCTTCTAAATCCGCAACAATCGCCTCGAGCGAACCGAGCTGGCGCATATGTTCATCTACTTGTCGCTTCGTCTCTTCGTACTGACGCATCGTTTCTTCCCATTGCTGCTCGGTCATCGTGACGCCAGCGAGCGCATCATGTAATCGTTGCCATTCGTTGTTTAACTTCGTCACGACATCTTTATATTGTTGTATTTGCTGAGCCATTTGTTGTTTCGTTTGTTCGTCTAAACGACAAGCGAGCACTTCGTCAATTGATTGCCATGGGCTTGCTTGCAGCTGTTCAGCGAACATGCGCGCAGCTTCTTTTTTTCGCTTTTCTCCTTCTTGCCAAGCGACCGTTGCCGCTTGTTTTTCTGCTTGTAACGTTTGCAGTTGTTGTTGCAATGACGTCCAGCGGGCGTACGCCTCTTCTTCTTGTTGTTTTAGCTGTTGAATGGCCTGCTCGATATGAATGAGCTGTTGTTGTACGTCCGCTTCATCCATTCCTTCCGGGAGCGTTTGCTTATATTGTTCGTATTGTTGTTGTTGCATATTCCACTCTGCCATCCGCTCCGCCTTTTGCTTCACAATCGTTTGATGCGCCTCTTTCCATCGCTCGAGTTCAGCTCGTTTGTCGTCTAACACCGTGACGCTTTTTTCAATGCGCTGCTGTAAATGTTGCGCCTCGCGCTCGCGCTCACGAAGCTCGTGAAGCATCGCATCTACTTGTTCAAACGACACGTCTGGATATGTTTCGTGCCATATCTTTTTTTCTTGTTCTAGGCGCGTTTGTCGCTCTGTATACTTGTCCGTCTGTTCAACGATTTGTTGCCGAATCGTTTCGATTTGATACGCGTATTGCTGTTCTTTTTGTTTTTGTTCGTTCCATTGCTCGATGTAGCGATACAGGCGATCGCGGCAAACGATATAATCTTGTTGTAACGCTTTTGCTTCTACCTCGATATCTTTTAAAGAAGAAAGCGGTGTTTCTTCAACTTCTCGCTTCACTTTTTCGACATCGGCGCGCGGCGGCAACGGTTGGCGCGCCATCAGTTCAGCAAGTTGCTCGACTTGCATTTTAACTTGCTGTATAGCAACAACAAGCTGTTCGCCTTTTTGAATCGAACGTTCAATTTGTTCAAGCGCTTCTTCATCAAGCGTCACATGCTTGCGTATTGCCCGCTTCGGATGATGGGTCGAGCCGCAAACAGGGCAAGGGTGTCCATCTTGTAAACGCTCCGCTAACGTCGCAGCAAGATCATGTAAACGTGCCGCTTCGCTTTCCTTTTTTTCTTCCTTCCATTTGTAGACGAGCGCCATCGCCTCCTTTTCGCGCTCACATACGCGATCATATAGCGATTCGACATGGCGGAAGTAAGTGACTAAGCGAGCTTCGTGCTGTTGTATGTGCTTCTTTTCTTCGTCATATGTTCGCTTGAGCGTATCGTATGTTTTTTGCTTTTCCTCTATTTCCCTTTTCATTTCTTCGAGCGCTTGCCATTGCAACTGCATATGCTTTTTTGTTTCGCACGCTCGTTCGAGCTTTTCTTTTACATGTACGTCTACTTTTTTTTCTTCTAGCTGCTGTTTTAACTCCGCTTGTTTCGCGCTCCATATCGTATATTCTTTCATGCACGTTTCAACCATTTCACGCGCTTGTTGTTCCCGTTGCTCCATCTCTAGCAAACTAGCGCGCCGATTCGCCTGTTCTTGTTCGAGCGCCCGCATACGCACCAATGTTTGCAGCGCTTGTTTGAGCTGCTCTTGTTTCTGCAACCACTTCGGCTCATCTTCATTTTTTTTCGCGCGCAGTTGTTCATACTGTTTACTTGCTTGTTCATACATCGCACTCACCTTTTGCAGCTGAACAGCAAGTTCATGTTCTTTTCCCTTCCAAAAACGAACGTCTGCTTCACTTCGTTGAACTTGTTCAATGTACGGCATAAGCCGCTCTGCTTCTTTGCTTCGTTCGTACGTTTGCTCTAGCTGTTTCATCTTTTCTTCTTGTTCGCGCCACTTCAGTAGCTGTTGTTCAACGTTTTCTTTTTCGCGCTGCCATTGCCATTGTTGCTTTTCTTTTTCATATCGTTCATGCATGTCACGCAAAGTGCGCTGTGCTTGCTCAAGCGCTACTTTCCGTTCTGCCAACGCCCGTTTTTGCTTTTCTACTTGCTCTTTTGACGCATCGCCAAGCCCTGCTTGCTCCCCTTTTATCGCTTCTAACTTTGCTGACGCTTCACCTAACTTATGTTTCAACTTTTTATTTAATTCATCGCCGTATCGTTCAAGATGGAATAACCTTTGCAACATTTGACGCCGTTCCGAACCTTTAAGCGATAAAAATTCTGCAAATTTTCCTTGCGGTAACACGACAGCTCTTGTGAAGTCTTTCATTTCCAAACCGAGCAGTTGCTTCACTTGTTCATCGACAAGCCTCGCTTTATCTGCGATGACGATGCGCTCTGTTCCTTCTTCAATGAGGCGGCTGACAACAGAACGAACGCGCAACGCATCCGCACGCTTAAACGAGCGCTCAACCGTATATCGTTTGACCCCTTCTTTATTTTGCAGTTCGAACGTAAACGAAACGAACAGCTCATGTTCTGCATGGTTCATAATGCCATTCGTTTGGTTAGCCGCTCGTTCCACATTTCCGTATAAAGCGAGCGTCATCGCATCTAAAATAGATGACTTTCCGCTTCCAGTCGGACCAAAAATGCCAAACAATCCGCCTTCACATAGCCGTTCAAAATCAATCGTTTCCTTTTGTCGAAAGCTATGCAATCCGGCAATCGTTAAACGAATCGGTTTCATCGTTCATCCTCCTCGGCCACGAGCTGCAAAAATAATTGAACAAGTTCATCGGACGGCTTCCCGCCTCCCGTTTGCCGTTCGTAAAAGCGCGTAAACAATACGTCAATCGGCACATCGGTGCGCATTTCACGCACGACTTCTTGTTTCTTCGTATAATTCGGACGAATGTGGACAAACCGATCGCACAATTTGCGCAACTGGTGAATGTCCTCTAATGTTAACGACTGTTCAACATCAATTTCTAAGTCAATCCACGCGGTATGATCGCGACCTTCTTTTACCCAACGATACACTTGTGCCAACCCTTCTGTCGCTTTCCATTTCACGAGCGGACGACCTTTTGCCAAAAAGCACTCACGAACATTCGGCGCACAACGTGGATGAACGTCAACGATCGTCACCGATTTACTATATCCCGCTTCCGAAAAACTGTAAGCGAGCGGTGAACCAGAATAACGGGCGGGCATCGTCGCATGCTTCACATCTTGCGGACGATGTAAATGACCGAGCGCAACATATTGCGCGCGCTGAGGGAAACTCGCCGGCGACACCGTATACGCCCCACCAAGTTCAATCGGACGCTCGGAGTCGCACGTTGCCCCTCCCGCCACATATAAGTGGCTCATCGCAATGTTTACCGTATCGTCTCGAAACGATTCGTTCATTTTCGCAAAAATGGCACGAATACGTTCATCATACCGTGCGCGTAACAGCGTTTCATCACATTCGTCTCCCAACAATTCGTTCAGTCGCGACTCTGACGGATACGGCAGCGCCCCGATCATTAACGTTTCTCCGCACGACGGAACGTATATTTGTTGTACTTGATCGGTCGGAAAACCAAGCAGTGTAATCGCATGCTGCTTGGCAATCGGTGCAGCAGCGCTTAAACGTCCCGGATGGTCATGGTTTCCCGCGATAACGATCACTTGACGACGTCCGTAATCGCTTAAACGCGAAAGTGCGTCATAAAAAAGAGTTTCCGCATCAGCAGGCGGGTTAACCGTATCAAATGCATCGCCTGCAAGCAATACGACATCGATTTTTTCTTTTTCTACTATTTCGACGATCTCATCAATGACCTCTGCTTGCTCGTGAAGTCGGCTTCGCCCTTCAAGCGTTTTCCCTAAATGCCAATCAGCTGTATGCAACATGCGCACATCAATCGCCCTCCATTGGTACAAGTAGCGCCCCATCAAAAGCGTACACGTACGTTTCGGTTACTTTCTTTTTCCAAATTTCTTCAATTGCTTCACGATATAAAGCTAATTGTCCTTTATATCTCCGCTTTAATTGCTCTTGCGGATCATTCATCCACGACACGCGATCTGTTTTGTAGTCAATTAAAACGAGACCTTGCTCATCTTCAAATATGCAGTCAATGACCCCTTGAACGACAACGATTTCTCCTTCTACCTCGTGTGCAAAATAAAACGGCACTTCTCGCTCGAGACGTTTTGCACGCTGCATTCGCTTTCCAATCGGGGTCGCAAAAAAGGCGATAATACTTTCTACATCAATCGCTTTTGCTTGTTCTTCCGTCAACCATTCGCCGTTCACCATGCGCGCGATTTGTTCTTGCACCGCATGAACGGTTACTTCTTTTGTCACATCCATCTGCTGCATAACGAGATGCATCATCGTCCCCCGCTCCGCTGGCGTCATTGCTTTCGCCTGCAAAAAGCGCGGTCGGTCAACGATCTCTTTACGAAATGGCTGTTCCGCATGTCCTCCGTATATGTCGCGCTGACGCTTTAACTCGGACACGCTTTGTTTTGCCCGTAGCACCGTTGCTTGTTCATATGCATATGTCCAAGACAAACGTCGGTTTACTTCTTCCTTATATTCGCTCGCGATCATCACAGGTTCCAGTTGTTGAATCGCTTCGACGATGTTACGATGCTCGATCAGTTGGTCGCTTTCTTGCTCGATGGAATGTGCAGGCACAACATGAATGTTCCATAACGATGGGTCGTCAAGTACCGTCGCGGAGGAACATATGCCTTGCGGATGGCGGCTGAGCGCATAACCGATCCAATCGGCATAGCTTTTTGCTTTCACAACGACGTAAGCTGGCAATTCCCACGTCGGTACGTAAGCGACTTCTTGCCATTTCTTTTTTTCCTCGTCTATATCTTTCGCCGTACATACGATATACAATTTTTCTTTCGCGCGCGTCATCGCAACGTATAAAATACGCATTTCTTCCGCAAGCAACTGAAGCTTCATTTTTTTCTTCATCGCCAATTGCGCAATCGTCGGATAGCTCGCGCGCCATGTCGGGTGAACGAAGCGCATCCCTAACCCGAGATCTTTATCTAATATATAATCGCCTCGCAAATCTTGCATATTAAACGACTTTGCGGCACCTACCAAAAAGACAACCGGGAACTCAAGCCCTTTACTTTTATGAATTGTCATCATGCGCACAACATCTTCTTGTTCTGTTAGCGAGCGGGCAGCCCCGAAATCGTCGTCACGCTCTTTTAGCCGCTCAATAAAACGTAAAAAACGGAAAATACCACGAAACGACGTTTGTTCGTACTGTTTCGCACGATCGTATAACGCGCGCAAATTCGCCTGCCGCTGTTTGCCTCCAGGCATCCCACCGACGTAATCGTAAAAGTTCGTTTCCCGATACAATTGCCAAATGAAATCAGCAAGCGGCTTTTGTCTTGCCGCCGTACGCCATTGAAATAGTTGTTCTAGCCAACGTCGCACTTTTTTATCAAGGTCATCGCCGATTGACTGCTCTACAAAAGCGAGCAACGCCTCATAAAAAGCTCCGTCCTTTTTCGCTAGCCGGATGCGTGCTAAATCGTTTTCGCTCAAACCAACCATCGGAGAGCGCAACACCGCCGCAAGCGGAATGTCTTGATACGGATTGTCAATGACTTTTAAAAGCGACAACATCATTGCCACTTCCGTCGCTGAAAAGTAGCCTGTCGACAACTCCGCATAAACAGGAATGTGTTGTTTTCGAAACTCTTCTAACATCGCTGAAGCGGAAGACATCGAGCGACATAAAATGACGATGTCACGATACATGAGGCGTCGCTCTCTTTTTAAACGCCGATCATAAATGAAAAACGGCTCATCAAGCAACTCCTTTATCTTTTTTGCTATCCAGCGCGCTTCAAGTTGAGCGGCTGTTACATCTTCTTGCTCTTCTTCATCGCTTTCTTCTTTCGCTTTATTGATCCACACGCATTCAACAGGCATTTGCTTTTCTGGATAATCACATGCGCCAAAACGAAGCGCAGCGTCATCGTCGTACCGCATCTCGCCAACCTTTTCCGTCATTAGTTGTCGAAAAATAAAGTTCGTTCCGTCCAATATTTCTTTTCGGCTACGAAAGTTTTTCGCTAAATCAATGCGAAGTCCACCTTCACCATCTTTCGTAAACCGATCGTATTTTTGTAAAAAAAGTGACGGTTCGGCAAGGCGAAAGCCGTAAATGGACTGCTTTACGTCACCAACCATAAACATATTGCCGGTCGCTTCATCATCATGACACACAAGTCGTAAAATCGATTCTTGTACCATGTTTGTATCTTGATATTCGTCAACGAGCACTTCGGCAAATTGAGCACGATAAGAACGAGCCGCTTCCGACGGCTTAAGCCTTGATTCAGAAGGATCGCGTAAAATGCGTAAGCAGTAATGTTCTAAATCTGAAAAATCAATGATGCCTTTTTCATCTTTTTTCGCCTGCAATTGCTCTGCAAATCGTTGCACCATTTGGACGATCGTGGTGACAATCGGCTTCATTTCACGCAAATGGCGGATATATGTCGTCGGTTGAAACGAAAACAAATCTTCTTTTAAACTCGTTATTTCTTTTTTTACTTGATCGCGTAGTTTTTTTACATCATCAATCAACTGTTCATCATACGCCCCGTCCTTCGGCTTTCTTTTTGCTGTCACAAACGATACGTTTTTGATCGCTTCATGTAGCTTTTGCCACGACTTATGACGTGCTTCTTTTAACTTAGCAATAACTTGTTGGTCGCTAACGAGCGTATCGTGCAAATAATCAGGTCCGCCTGCCTCTTTCGTTTTTTGCAACGCTTGTGCCAGTTTTCCTTCTGCTTCTTCAAACGTCAAATCGACAGCTTGGAACAAATAACGGGCATATGGTAAATGCTCAATAGACTCTTCTTCTTCCACATCGTACATATGAACGATTTGTTGCAACCATTCGTCCGGGTTCGGATGCGAGCGTGAAAATTCATATAATCGTAAAATAAGTGTCTGTAAATCAGCGTCTGTTCGATCGCCCGTATATCGATCGACAACAGCTAAAAATGCTTCATCGTTTTCAGCATAGTATTGTTCAAATAACGTTTCTAACACTTCTTCTTTTAGTAGCGCCATTTCCCCCTCATCTGCAATGCGAAACACGGGATCGATGCCAATGACGTAATAATATTTTCGAATGACATCTAAACAAAACGAATGAATCGTTGAAATGGACGCTTTTTGTAATAAGCTAAGTTGTCTTCGCAAATGAAGGGAATGCGGCTCGTTTTCAAGCGCCTTCTCTAGCGCTTCGCCGATACGTTGACGCATTTCGGCCGCCGCCGCATTCGTAAACGTCACAACAAGCAACCGGTCGACGTCGATCGGACGGTCTTTATGCAATATTTTTTGGATGATGCGCTCGACAAGCACCGCTGTTTTTCCTGATCCTGCTGCGGCGGCAACGAGCGTATGTTGGCCAGTTGCATAAATCGCTTGCCATTGTTCGTCCGTCCATTGACTTTCTGGTCGTTTTGGCGGAATCACATAATCACTCCTTTAACCATTCATCGATATGTTTCGGTGTTAACACGCGATATTGTTCCGCATCGACGCCGTCATCAAATTGACATACGTCGCGAAACTCACAATATTGGCATGCTGTTTTATCTTTTTGTTTATACGGCGCAATACGCGTCACCCCTTGTATCATCTGTTCCCCCACGTCAACGATCAAGCGGCGCACGTGCTGTCTTAACAT
>OFGS01000098.1_pt1 | contig 24516 bp, 24 predicted proteins | sample 1521851 | NCBI WGS metagenome assembly OFGS01 (sample SAMEA3142070, study PRJEB24117) | hot springs metagenome
GAGGAAAACACGGAAAAGGTCTCGGTGTTGAGCATGCTTCCATTGAAGCGATTCGCACAGCGCTTTTAAGTGTGTACGAAGAAATGATCGATCCGCAAGAAGAGATTTCATTTCAGCAGCTTGTCGATGCAGGATTAATCGGGGGGCCGCTAGCGCGTGCTCGTCGTGAAAAGTTAGGTAAACTATTAAAAATCGGATATACAAACGGAAAACAACTGCATAAACGGTTACAAATGTTTCAAATTTCAAAAGAACAGTTTGTCGAAGCGATGAAGCAAGTGATGCAGGAGGAAGAACATGTATAAAGATATTGCTACACCGACGCGTACAAAAGAAATTTTAGCGAAATACGGTTTTTCATTTAAAAAAAGCCTTGGACAAAATTTTTTAATTGAACCGAATATTTTACATCGTATTGTTGATTTTGCTCAGCTTTCTGAACGAACAGGTATCATCGAGATTGGACCGGGAATTGGGGCGCTTACAGAACAATTAGCGCGACGAGCAAAAAAAGTGGTCGCATTTGAAATTGATCAGCGGCTTCTTCCTATTTTAGCGGATACGCTTTCCCCGTATTCAAACGTATCCGTTATTCACCAAGATATTTTAAAAGCTGACGTTCAACAAGTAATATCGGAACAGTTAGCGGATGTAGAAGATATTATGGTTGTTGCCAACTTGCCATATTACGTCACGACACCGATTATTATGAAGTTGTTAACGGATCGTTTACCTATTCGCGGAATGGTCGTTATGTTGCAAAAAGAAGTAGCAGAGCGCATGGCGGCAAAGCCTGGAACGAAAGACTACGGTTCCTTGACGATTGCTGTTCAATATTATACGCACGCGGAAACGGTCATGCATGTGCCACGAACTGTATTTGTACCGAAGCCGAATGTAGATTCTGCAGTCATTCGTTTATTGAAGCGAGAACAACCTGCTGTCGCTGTGTCGAACGAAGATTTTTTCTTTACTGTTGTTCGTGCAAGTTTTGGGCAAAGGCGTAAAACGATTTTAAACAATTTAATGAGCCACTTACCAGGCGGTAAACAGAAAAAAGATGAAATTGAAAAGGCGCTTCAAGCTGCTCATATTGATCCGAAGCGAAGAGGAGAAACGCTTACTATCGCTGAATTTGCTCTTCTGAGCGAGCGACTATACGACACTTTTTCACAAGAGGCTTAAAGCCTCTTTTTTTTACACGTTCGATCTTCTCGTTGCATATGTTACAAACAAAACAGATGAAAGGGCGGGCGTGTATGATTCAAATTGGTGACATTGTTGCGCGAAAATCGTATGAATATGATATTTTGTTTCGAGTCATTGATATAAAAGAAAAAGAAGGAGAAAAAGAAGCAATTTTATATGGAGAAGACGTTCGACTTATAGCGGACGCTCCATTTTCCGATTTAGTTGTTATTGATGAGCGAGAAAAGAAGAAGCGAGAAGAAAAGGAGAAACAACATATTGAGCAATGTTATAAATTGCTGCGTCAAGATTATCGATTGTTGCGGGAAAAAAGCGAATATGAAGCGACTGGTGGATACGAAGTGAAAATGGATTTTTTCCAACTGCCAGGACGAGTGCTTCATATCGATGGAGACCCGCTTTATTTACGAAAATGTATGCAGTTGTATGAACGAATTGGTGTTCCGGTATATGGTGTTCATTGTCACGAAACAGACATGCCTGATCGGATTATTCCGCTACTTGAACAAGTGCGTCCAGATATTTTAGTTGTCACTGGGCATGATGCATATTCAAAATCAAAAGGATCAGTGGACGATTTAAAAGCGTATCGTCATTCGAAATATTTTGTGCAAACGGTGCGACAGGCACGCAAAAAAATTCCGAATCTCGATCAACTCGTCATTTTTGCTGGGGCTTGTCAATCTCATTTCGAATCGCTTATTCGAGCAGGTGCGAACTTTGCTAGCTCGCCTGCACGCGTCAATATTCATGCGCTTGATCCTGTATATATTGTTTCACGTGTTAGTTTTACTCCTTTTATGGATCGTGTCAATGTATGGGATGTGTTAAGAAATACATTAACGGGGGAAAAAGGGCTTGGCGGTGTTGAAACGCGAGGCGTTTTGCGAACAGGAATGCCGTTTCGGACGATTGCTGAGCAAACATAAACAAATGCCTCTTGTCTTTTTGCCGTTGTGGTAAAAAGACAAGATAAGGCAATATGATTTTGTTTTTTAACACTTTTTATACATAATTTTTTTTATTATTGTCCATAATAAAAACAAAAGTATTGACATAAAATATTTTTTGTTGATATAATTCTTATTTTTTGACTTATTCATTTCTGTTTGTTATACTACGTAATAGTGAGGTGGATACGATGGGAAAAACATTGTCGGAAATTAAAAAAGTGTTGGATTCGAATCTCGGTAAAAGATTGACGTTGAAAGCGAACGGTGGGCGTCGAAAGACAATCGAGCGTTGCGGCGTGTTGGCCCAAACATATCCGTCCGTATTTGTCGTTGAACTCGATCAAGAAGAAAACGCTTTTGAACGTGTATCATATAGTTATGCAGACGTATTGACAGAGACGGTGCAGCTTACATTTTTCGATGACGAACAAGTAGCGATGAGCAGCTCACATTCATGATAGTGAAGGAGGCGACCTATATCGGTTGTCTCTTTTTTTGTAGCTATTGAAAAGGCACGTATTTGTTCACTATTTTTTGTGGTAAAATGTCGATAGGAGTTTGAAGTCGGAAAAGTAGGTGAACAGGTTGAGGTTGTTAGTGAAAGCACCAGCGAAAATTAATTTATCTCTTGATGTCTTACATAAGCGTCCGGACGGTTATCATGAAGTCAAAATGGTGATGACGACAATTGACTTAGCTGACCGTGTAGAGTTAGCGGATTTATATTGTGATAAGATTCAAATTATCTCCCACAATCGTTTTGTGCCGGATGATGAACGAAATTTAGCGTATCAAGCTGCAAAATTGTTAAAAGAAAAGTTTGGCGTTCGTCGCGGCGTAGCCATTTCTATTACGAAATGCATCCCTGTTGCAGCAGGTCTTGCGGGTGGGAGTAGCGATGCAGCTGCAACGTTGCGCGGATTAAATAAACTTTGGGGGTTAGGTTTAAGTTTAGATGAGCTTGCCGAAATTGGCGCAGAGATCGGTTCGGACGTTCCGTTTTGTGTATATGGGGGAACGGCGGTTGCAACAGGACGTGGGGAAAAAATTGAACATATTCCTGCCCCTCCGCCAAGTTGGGTCATTTTAGCTAAGCCCACAATCGGGGTATCAACAGCGGATGTGTATCGCAATTTAAATTTACAATCCGTTGATCATCCGAATGTAGATGGAATGGTTGCGGCCATTAAAGAGAAAAATTACGAAAAAATTTGTGCACTTGCGGGGAACGTACTAGAAAGTGTCACATTAAACATGCATCCGGAAGTAGCTCAAATTAAAGAACAAATGAAGCGTTTTGGAGCAGATGTATCGTTAATGAGTGGCAGTGGTCCAACCGTATTTGGCCTTGTTCAACACGATTCACGTTTGCAACGTGTATATAACGGGTTGCGGGGCTTTTGTGAACACGTATATGCTGTTCGATTAATCGGGGAAAGGCACGAACAATAAGGAGGTTATCACATGAAATTAAGGCGAAGCAGTCGGCTTGTGGATATGACGCACTATTTGCTTTATCACCCACATCAACTTGTACCGCTGACTTTTTTTGCAGAGCGATATGGATCAGCAAAATCGTCTATTAGTGAAGATTTAGCTATTATTAAGCAAACGTTTGAACAACAAGGAATCGGTTTGTTGCGCACGCTCCCTGGGGCTGCCGGAGGAGTGCAATATGTCCCGAAAATGTCGGAAGCAGAAGCAAAACAATTTATTCAGCAATTATGTACAAGCCTAGCAGACCCTGAGCGATTATTACCAGGGGGATATTTGTACATGACGGATTTGCTCGGTGATACGCGCATCGTCAACCAAATTGGGCGTCTATATGCTTCTGCGTTTGCGCATGAACATATTGATTTTGTTGTAACGGTTGCTACAAAAGGAATTCCGTTAGCTTATGCAGTTGCGAGTTTTTTAAATGTACCTGTCGTCATTATTCGTCGTGATAGTAAAGTAACGGAAGGATCAATGGTCAGCATCAATTACGTGTCCGGTTCATCAAAACGCATTCAAACGATGGTTTTATCTAAGCGGAGTTTAAGAGAAGGATCAAATGTCTTAATTGTTGATGATTTTATGAAAGCTGGTGGAACAATTAACGGTATGATTAGTTTGCTTTCAGAGTTTCGTGCAAACGTTGTTGGCATTGGTGTGCTCGTTGAGTCGGAAGAAGCAGAAGAACGACTCGTTGATGAATATGTTTCCCTTGTGAAACTAACGTCTGTGAATGTCAAAGAAAAACAAATTACCGTAGAAGAAGGAAACTACTTTCATTTTGTCAAATAAAAATAAATGATTTTTACATACAGGAGGAAGAGACATGAAAGTTGTGCACACAAATCAAGCTCCACAAGCGATTGGACCATACTCCCAAGGTATTATCGTTAACAATATGTTTTACAGCTCTGGGCAAATTGCTTTAACGCCGGAAGGGGAAATGGTACAAGGAGACATTCAAGCACAAACGCATCAAGTATTCAAAAACTTACAAGCTGTACTTGAAGCGGCAGGAGCGTCTTTAGAAACAGTTGTAAAAACAACAGTGTTTTTAAAAGACATGAATGATTTTGCAGCGATGAATGAAGTATATGGGCAATATTTTCGCGATCATAAACCAGCGCGTTCCGCTGTTGAAGTTGCCCGCTTACCAAAAGATGCGTTAATTGAAATCGAAGTCGTTGCGCTTGTCAAACAATCGTAAAAAAAATTTTTTTATGTTAGCAGGAAAATAAAAAACGACGTGGAATAAATTCACTTAAGTTCTTATATAGGGAAAAGGTGGTGAACAGAATGGAAGTGACTGACGTGAGATTACGCCGCGTGAATACCGAAGGACGTATGAGAGCGATTGCTTCGATTACGTTGGATCATGAATTTGTCGTTCATGATATCCGCGTGATTGAAGGCAATAACGGCTTGTTTGTCGCAATGCCAAGCAAGCGTACTCCTGACGGGGAATTCCGTGACATCGCTCATCCAATTAACTCAACAACCCGCGGGAAAATTCAAGAAGCTGTTTTAGCTGAATATCACCGTGCTGGTGAGTTGGAAAAAGAGCTTGAAGAAGCAGGTGCTTCGTAAATCATAACAGAGGACCCTTTCGTTAAAAAAGGGTCCTTTTCATATGAAAATAATGTTCATCCTATTAGTAAAGAACATATAGTGAAAATGATGAATTTTTTTGGTAGATGACAATGTTTCCTTGAAATACATACATAATTGATATATATTCAATATGGATAAAGAGAGGTATGGAGGCCTTACGATGAAACGATATGCGATCATTTTAGCGGCTGGACAGGGGACGCGTATGCGTTCAAAGCTTTATAAAGTGCTACACCCTGTCTGTGGGAAGCCGATGGTACAACATGTAGTGGATGCAATTTCTACGTTACATGTCGATCGATTAATTACAGTTGTTGGTTTTGGAGCAGAACGAGTCAAAGAACAACTCGGCAATCAAAGTGAGTACGTCATTCAAGAACAACAGCTTGGGACAGCACATGCTGTCATGCAAGCAGCACCTCATTTAGCTGATAAAGATGGTGTGACTCTCGTTGTTTGCGGAGATACACCACTGATCACCTCAGAAACGATGGAAGCGCTTTTACAACATCATTTACAGACGAAAGCGAAAGCAACTATTTTAACCGCCCTTGCAGAAGATCCAACTGGATATGGTCGCATTGTCCGCAATCAAGATGGACATGTCGAAAAAATTGTAGAACATAAAGATGCAACAGAAGAAGAGCGAATGATTCGTGAAATTAATACAGGAACGTATTGTTTTGATAATCGTGCGCTATTTGAAGCGCTTACGAAAGTGTCGAACGATAATGCGCAAGGGGAATATTATTTACCAGATGTCATCGAAATTTTGAAAAAACAAGGCGAAATCATTTCAGCGTACGAAACGCCAATATTTGAAGAAACGTTAGGTGTGAATGACCGCATTGCACTTGCTCAAGCAGAAAAAATTATGCGTATGCGCATTCACCGACAACATATGGCAAATGGTGTGACAATCATTGATCCTGAGCATACGTATATAGCACCTGATGTGCACATTGGACAGGATACGATCATTTATCCTGGGACATGGATTGAAGGCTATACGGTAATTGGTGAAAATTGCATCATCGGACCGAATAGCGAAATTAAAAATAGTCGTATTGGTGACAATACATCGATTCGTCATTCTGTTGTACATGACAGCGAAGTAGGCAAAGATGTAACGATCGGTCCATTTGCCCACATTCGCCCACTATCTAAAATTGGCGACGATGTGAGAATCGGAAACTTTGTTGAAATTAAAAAAGCGACGTTTGGAAATGGAAGTAAAGCATCGCACTTAAGCTATATCGGAGATGCTGAAGTAGGTGCTGATGTAAATATCGGTTGTGGTACGATTACGGTAAATTATGATGGGGTAAATAAATATGTGACAAAAATTGAAGATGGTGCGTTTATCGGTTGCAACTCGAACTTGATTGCCCCTGTCGTTGTAGGAAGCGGAGCATACGTAGCGGCTGGCTCAACTATTACCGATGATGTACCTAACCGCGCTTTAGCTATTGCGCGCGCTCGGCAAACAAATAAAGAAAATTATGTTGAACGTCTACAAGAAAAGAAAAAATCCTAATGGAGGTTTACTTACCCATGTCTCAGTATTTGAATTCTAATTTAAAGTTATTTTCGTTAAATTCGAATCCGATTTTAGCCCAAGAAATCGCAAAAGTTATTGGTGTTGAACTAGGAAAATGTTCCGTTTCTCGTTTTAGCGACGGGGAAATTCAAATTAACATTGAAGAAAGTATTCGTGGTTGCGATGTTTATGTTATTCAATCAACAAGCGCCCCTGTAAATGAACATTTGATGGAACTACTTATTATGATTGACGCATTAAAGCGAGCGTCTGCTAAAACAATTAATATCGTTATGCCGTACTACGGATATGCTCGTCAAGATCGGAAAGCCCGTTCTCGCGAGCCGATCACTGCAAAATTGGTTGCCAATTTATTAGAAACAGCGGGTGCTTCTCGCGTCATTACACTTGATTTGCACGCACCACAAATTCAAGGGTTTTTTGATATTCCAATCGATCACTTAATGGGTGTTCCGATTTTAGCAGATTACTTTAAAGAAAAACAACTTGATGATATTGTTATTGTTTCTCCAGACCATGGCGGTGTGACGCGCGCACGAAAAATGGCAGATCGCCTAAAAGCACCTATTGCCATTATTGACAAACGCCGTCCAAAACCAAATGTGGCAGAAGTGATGAACATTATTGGTAATGTGCAAGGGAAAACGACGATTTTAGTGGACGATATTATTGATACAGCTGGAACAATTACTTTAGCAGCAAATGCGTTAGCTGAGCATGGGGCGAAAGAAGTGTATGCATGTTGTACGCACCCTGTCTTATCAGGTCCAGCGATTGAACGAATTCAAAACTCGAAAATTAAAGAGCTTGTCGTAACGAATACAATTGCTATTCCTGAAGAAAAGAAAATGAATAAAATTGTAGAGCTATCTGTTGCTCCGCTTATCGGTGAAGCAATTATTCGTGTACACGAAGAACAATCGATTAGCGCATTGTTCGATTAATGGCGTTTAGACCTTCCTATTTTAGGGGAAGCTATGAGCGATTCTAAAATAGGAAGGTGATTTCATTGTTACAACTTCAATTACGTACAGATCATCGACGTTCTTATGTGAAACAAATGCGAAAACACGGTCACATCCCAGCTGTTTTGTACGGAAAAAAGACGAATAGCCAACCTGTTTTTGTTGATGCGGCCGAGTTTTTGAAACAATGGCGGGCTGTTGGCGGGAGCGGTCTTTTAGATGCTCAATTAAATGACGATCATATTCGCATCATCGTTCGCGATATGCAAAAGCATCCGATTCGCCATGATGTGATTCATATTGACTTTTTAGCGGTTGATGCAAAGACAGAAATTGATGTTCACGTTCCTATTCATTTGATTGGTGAAGCAGCAGGTGTAAAAGACGGTGGCGTACTGCAACAGGCCATGCATCAATTGTCCATTCGGGCGCTACCGTCCAATATTCCACCGTCTATCGATATAGACATAACAAATTTACAAGTAGGCGATGTCATTACAGTTTCACATATTCAAACGAACGGTGTTTACGAAATGAATCATGATCCGACAGAAGTGATCGCATCGATCTTGCCACCGAAGCAAGAAGAAGAAATTCATAGCGGTGAAGAACAAGAACCAGGAAAACCGGAATCGGAAGAAGGACGCGAAACAACGCCGTGACGGACGTAGCCATCATTGGTTACGTCTTTTGCAGTATGGAGAGAAGGAGCAGGGGAAATGGCAAAACTGTTTGTTGGTTTAGGCAACCCAGGAAAAGAGTACGAGCAAACGAGACATAATGTAGGTTTTATGGTCGTTGACGAACTTGCTCATCGCTGGGGTTTTGCCCTCAATCAAACGAAGTTTCAAGGTATATTTGCAAGTGGTATCATTTCAGGAGAAAAAGTCATATTATGCAAACCGCTTACATATATGAACTTATCGGGCGAATGTGTTCGACCATTGATGGATTATTATGACATTGATGTCGATGATGTCATTGTCATTTATGACGACTTAGACTTACCGACAGGGACGGTTCGCTTACGACCAAAAGGAAGTGCAGGCGGGCATAATGGGATGAAATCACTTATTCATCATTTGAAAACAGAGCAATTTAAACGTATCCGCATCGGTATCGATCGCCCGAAAAACGGGATGAAAGTGAGCGACTACGTATTAGGTCGGTTTACAGCTGAAGAAAAAATAAATATTGATCAAGCGATTCAAAAGGCCGCTGATGCGTGCGAGCGATCGTTACAAATTCCGTTCGCTCAAGTGATGAATGAATTCAATAAGTAGTTGAATAATTTCCTCCTAAATGGTTCAAAATGTATTCGATTAAATTAACCATTTAGGAGGGGGTACGATATGGCATTACACTATTATTGCCGCCATTGCGGCATGAAAATGGGGACGCTTGATGTGCTCGATTTAGAAAGTGAGCAATTAGGCTTTCATCAGTTAACGGAAGAAGAACGATTAGATATGATTCAATATCTCCCTTCAGGAGAAGTTTACGTCAAATCCATTTGCGAACATTGCCAAGAGGCATTAGATCGGAATCCTGATCTTCATCAATATGAAAAGTTCATTCAATAATTGGCTTTGGGGCTCCCAAAGCGTTTTTGTATTTATGTTTGGAGAGGAGGGAGTTTTTTGCGGGGCTTACGACAATATTTTATCAATCATGCGGACATGCAATCGGTTGCAGAAGGGATTCGTAATGGGTTAAAAGAGCAGCTTGTAACAGGGTTATCTGGTTCAGCCCGTTCTGTTTTTATTTCTTCTTTGTATGAGGAGACAGAACGGCCTTTATGCGTTGTAACGCACAATTTATTTCAAGCACAAAAAATATATGATGATCTGATTCAATTAGTGGATGAGGAGGAAGTATTTCTTTATCCGGTCAATGAATTAATTGCAGCTGAATTAGCTGTAGCTAGTCCAGAATTCAGAGCACAACGTTTAGAAGTATTGAACTATTGGTGTGAACGAAAGAAAGGAATCGTCATCGCTCCAATTGCTGCATTGCGACGACTACTTCCACCAAAAGATGTATGGGAGCGTTATCAACTTCATTTTCGTGTTGGTGAGCAAGTGGATGTCGAACGTTGTTTGCAACAATTTGTTGCGATGGGATATGAGCGTGTATCGGTCGTTTCGACGCCAGGGGAATTTAGCGTTCGAGGAGGCATTATTGATATTTATCCTCTCACTGCAGAACTTCCTTATCGTATTGAGTTGTTTGATATTGAGATTGAGTCAATTCGGACGTTTGCAGTTGACGATCAACGTTCGGTAGCTGAAATAGAAGAGGTATTCATCGGTCCAGCGACGGAACTCATTATTGAACAACAACATATGGCTGAAGCTATTCAAAAACTAGAAGTACAATTTCATGATACGTTGCAGCATATTCATGATGAAAAGACGAAAAATCGTTTATACGAACATGTGTCGTTTGAATTGGAACAGCTAAAAAATGGAAAATCAATCGAAGAAATGTACAAGTATTTCTCATTCTTTTACCCTTCGGCTGCAAGTTTGCTAGATTATATTCCAGACAACGGTGTAGTTGTCATTGACGAAATGAGTCGCATTCAAGAAGTAGCAGAAAAACTCGAGCAAGAAGAGGCAGAGTGGTATACGAACTTATTGGAAGAAGGAAAAATCGTACAAAACGTATCCATTTCTCATTCGTTTCCCGAAGTGCTACAAAAACGGATGAGGCAAACGATTTATTTGTCTTTATTTTTACGTCATATCCCATATACACATCCGCAAAATATTGTCAATATATCTTGCAAGCAAATGCAAGTGTTCTATAGTCAAATGCAATTGTTAAAGGCGGAAATCGAACGTTGGCAAAAGGGAAACTATGCTGTTGTGTTGCTAGCGGGGGACGAAGAACGGGCGAAAAAGCTGAAGCGAACGTTGGAAGATTATGAGATTGATGCGATTCAACTTGGAAAAGACGATGCGTTATTACACGGAAAATGTCAAATCGTTCCGTCTGGGCTCGTCGCAGGATTTGAATTGTCGATGCAAAAGCTGGCTGTCATTACGGAGGAAGAGCTATTTAAAAAGCGATTGAAACGTCCTATGCGACGTCAAAAATTGTCGAATGCGGAACGTATTAAAAGTTATACAGATTTAAAAGTTGGTGACTATGTCGTTCACGTCAATCATGGAATTGGAAAGTATTTAGGAATTGAAACGTTAGAAATTAACGGAATTCATAAAGATTACATTCATATTCAATATCAAGGGAATGATACGTTATACGTTCCTGTTGATCAAATGGATCTCGTCCAAAAATATGTTGGTTCAGAAGGAAAAGAACCGAAAATTTACAAACTAGGTGGAACAGAATGGAAGAAAGTAAAAAAGAAAGTAGAGTCTTCCGTTCAAGATATTGCCGAAGATTTAATGAAGCTGTACGCCGAGCGAGAAGCAAGCAAAGGATATGCCTTCTCACCTGATAATGAAATGCAACGGGAATTTGAAGCAGCGTTCCCATATCAAGAAACAGAAGATCAGCTTCGTTCGATTCGCGAAATTAAACGGGACATGGAAAGCGAGCGGCCGATGGATCGGCTATTATGCGGGGATGTGGGTTATGGAAAAACAGAAGTCGCATTGCGTGCCGCATTTAAAGCGATTATGGACGGAAAACAAGTCGCATTTCTCGTTCCAACGACAATTTTAGCCCAGCAACATTATGAAACGGTTCGTGAACGTTTCCAAGGATATCCGATTAACGTTGGTTTATTAAGTCGTTTCCGCACAAAAAAACAACAAGCAGAAACGATTCAAGGCTTAAAAGACGGCACGATTGATATGGTGATTGGTACGCATCGGCTTTTATCAAAAGATGTATCGTTTAAAGATTTAGGTTTATTAATTATTGATGAGGAACAACGATTCGGTGTTGCTCATAAAGAAAAAATTAAACAACTAAAAACAAATATCGATGTATTAACATTAACCGCTACACCGATCCCACGCACGTTGCATATGTCGCTTATCGGTGTCCGCGATTTATCTGTCATCGAAACACCTCCGGAAAATCGTTTCCCCGTACAAACGTATGTGATGGAATATAGTCCGATCATTGTGCGAGAAGCGATTGAGCGCGAAATGGCGCGCGGAGGACAAGTGTTTTTCCTTTATAATCGCATTGAAGATATCGATCGTAAAGCGGAAGAAATTTCGATGCTCGTGCCTGATGCGCGCGTCACGTATGCGCACGGAAGAATGTCCGAACATGAATTAGAGGCGGTCATGCTTGCGTTTTTAGAAGGACAGTACGATGTGTTAGTAAGTACAACGATTATCGAAACAGGTGTCGATATTCCGAATGTGAATACGTTAATTGTTTATGATGCCGACAAAATGGGACTTTCCCAACTATATCAATTGCGTGGGCGAGTGGGACGTTCCAATCGCATTGCGTATGCGTACTTTACGTATCGAAAAGATAAAGTGCTAAATGAAATAGCTGAAAAACGATTACAGGCAATTAAGGAATTTACAGAGCTTGGATCAGGATTTAAAATTGCGATGCGCGATTTGTCTATTCGAGGAGCTGGGAACTTATTAGGGGCACAGCAACACGGGTTTATTGATTCCGTCGGTTTTGAGCTTTATTCTCAAATGTTGAAAGAAGCTATTGAAGAACGACGAGGAATGAAGCAAGAAAAACCGTTTGAAGTAGAAATTGATGTAGAAGTTGATGCGTATATTCCGGAGCATTACATTTCAAATGAACAACAAAAAATCGAGATGTATAAACGATTCCGCGCACTTGACTCGTTAGAGGAACTCGAGCAATTGCGTGAGGAAATGTTAGACCGTTTCGGTGAGTATCCAGATGAAGTGGCGTATTTATTCCAAATCGCAGAAATGAAAATATATGCAAAACAGCATCTCATTGAGTCCATTAAGCAAACGAAACAAGATATTACGATTTTGTTCTCACAAGAAACGACAAAGCAAATTGATGTCAGCAAATTGTTTAAACTCGGTGAACCGTATGGAAGAGATGTTGGGTTTGGCATGGATGGCGATCGATTTAAAATTGTCGTTCATGCGAAAGGAATGAAGCCACAACAATGGATGATGATCATTTATGAGTTGCTAAAAGGGTTAAAATATGCTAAAAAATAATTGATTGTTTTATGTTTATTGTTTATGAATAAGTGGCAATGATGAAGATGGGGGATTTTCACTTTTTAAAAAAAATCCCCCTTCATTGTGTATATAACTTCGTTTGTTACGGATACTAATCACAACAATGGTGAATTATTCAACTGCTTCACCAGTGCCATTTTTAATAACTACATGAAAGTGAGGCATCGATAGATGAAAGCAACAGGTATTGTTCGACGAATCGATGATTTAGGACGAGTAGTCATTCCGAAAGAAATTCGCAGAACACTTCGCATTCGTGAAGGAGACCCGCTTGAAATATTTGTGGACCGTGATGGTGAGGTCATTTTGAAAAAGTATTCGCCGATTAGCGAACTAGGCGACTTTGCAAAAGAGTACGCTGAGGCTCTATTTGACAGCTTAGGACAACCTGTGCTCATTTGTGACCGCGATGTATTTATTGCAGTAGCAGGTGGATCGAAAAAAGAATATTTAAACAAAAGCGTCAGTGAACTTGTTGAAAAAGTGATGGAAGATCGTCAGTCCGTTTTGCATACGGAAGAAACAAACGTGTCATTTGCCCAAGCCCATGAAGAGCATATGCAATCATATGTGATTGCACCGATTATTGCCGGAGGAGATCCGATCGGGGCAGTTATTATTTTCTCGAAAGATAAAACACTTGGCGAAGTGGAGCATAAAGCAGCAGAAACGGCAGCGAGCTTCCTTGCTCGTCAAATGGAACAATAAAGGTAGCATCTCGCTACCTTTTTTTGATGTATCATTATACGCGAGTGAAAAGGTGAAAGATGATGGAAAGAAAAGATTGGTTGCGTGGAGCGTTCATATTGACGCTTGCGGCCTTATTTACAAAAATATTGAGCGCTTTTTATCGTATTCCGTATCAAAATATTGCGGGCGATGTTGGATTTTATATTTACCAACAAGTTTATCCGTTTTACGGTATTTTTCTTGCTTTATCAACGTATGGATACCCTGTTGCGATTTCAAAACTGATTGCTGAAAATAAACAGTCAACATATGAGTTTGCGGTTGTGCGGCTTTCTTTTTATTTTTTATCATTCATCAGCATGATTATGTTTTCTATTCTGTATTTTGGTGCTTCGTTTCTTGCAAGCATGATGGGAGATAATCAATTGGCTTCGCTCATTCGTGCGATTTCGTTTGCCTTTTTGCTTCTCCCATTTACATCTGTTTTGCGCGGATATTTTCAAGGGAGAGAGGAGATGGTTCCGACAGCTGTTTCACAAGTCGTGGAGCAGTTCATACGTGTAGTAGCCATTTTGTTTCTATCTTTTCTTTTGCTTCATCGCGGCTTTACCGTTTATGAAGCAGGAGCTGGTGCGATGTTTGGCTCGCTCATGGGAAGTTTTGCAGCGCTTTTCGTCCTCGTTGCATATATGTTGCGAAGACGAATGAATGCCTATACGCGAATACAGTTGCCAAAACAGGAAAAGCGAAAAGTGCTGTCATTTTTAGCGATTCACGGAGTGACGATTTGCTTAGCAAACATGATGCTTGTTTTAATGCAGCTCGTTGATTCATTTACTCTTTTACCTTTGCTGCAACAAGCAGGCTTACATGAGCTAGCTAAAACGGCGAAAGGAATTTATGATCGTGGTCAACCGTTCATTCAACTTGGAACCGTAGCCGCTACTTCTTTTTCGTTAGCAATTGTGCCGATGTTATCGCGCGAACAAGCACAACGTGAAGGAATATATACAGCTGTTCGAGTAGCGTTTGTTATTGGATTAGGGGCAGCAGTTGGTTTAGTTTGTATATTAAAACAAGCGAATATTATGTTGTTTAAAGATCATGCTGGTGCGATGGAGTTAATGATTTTGTCTATTTGTATTTTTTTTACTTCGTTAACGTTAACGTTTATTGCTATTTTACAAGGACTGGGGGATATATTTCGTCCACTTGTCATCGTATGTATAGGGATGGTAACGAAGTGGGTATTAAATATATGGCTTGTTCCTTTATGGCATACGGTTGGGGCAGCAATGGCAACATTCATCGCATATGTTGTCATGTGTACAAGCGCTCTTTTTTATGTGCAAAAACGAATGTCCCGTCCTTTGTTTTCGAGCGCTACGGTCATGCGAACGATGCAAGCGGCTGCAGTAATGGCAATCATTTTAATCGGGTACATCATGTTAACGAACGAGTTACCTGTTCATCAAGGAAGGATGTTTTCATCGCTTCAAGCAGTTGTTGGAGTTTTTATAGGGGCGTTTGTTTATATTATAATGATCGTTAAAAAAGGGGTTTTCACCGATAGCGAATTGCTTTCTATTCCATTTGGTCGTTATTTAACAAACATCAAACAAAGAAAGGCTGGATAGTCATGGGTACAATTACAATTGTCGGCCTCGGAGCAGGAGATATCGATCAGTTGTCTTTAGGTGTGTACCGTACGTTAAAACAAGCGGAGCGCCTCTTTTTGAGAACAAAAGATCATCCTGTTGTTGCACAATTAGAGGCAGAAGGAATACACGCTCAATCATTTGACGATATATATGAAAAATATGATCAGTTTGAACAAGTGTATGAACATATTGTTGCTTATTTATGTGAAGAAGCAAAAAAAGGGGATATCGTATATGCTGTGCCGGGACACCCACTTGTTGCTGAGCGCACAGTAAAGTTATTGCTTGAAAAACGAGATCATATATCCGTTCGCATTGAAGGAGGACAAAGTTTTCTTGATGCGTTATTTGCCGCAGTTCGTCTCGATCCGATTGAAGGGTTTCAATTGATTGATGCGACTTCATTTCAATCGGACGAAATTCAATTGCGAAATCATATCATTTTTTGCCAAGTATATGATTCGTTTATTGCATCCGATGTCAAACTAGCTTTATTAGAAAAATTACCGCACGATTATCCGGTTTTTATCGTTTATGCAGCAGGAAGTAAACAAGAGCGCATCGAAAAAGTTCCACTGTACGAGCTTGATCGGGCGATGACCGTTAGCAATTTGACGAGTGTCTATGTGCCGAAAGTAGAAACGGATGAACTGTTGTATCACGATTTTATTACTTTACGACGTGTCATTGCGACATTGCGTGGGCCAAACGGTTGTCCTTGGGATCGAAAACAGACGCACGAGTCGCTGAAAAAATATTTGCTTGAAGAAGCATATGAGCTTCTTGATGCCATTGATCAGCAAGACGATGAAAACATGATTGAAGAATTAGGTGACGTATTGTTACAAGTCATGCTTCATGCTCAAATTGGAGAAGATGAAGGAATGTTCTCGATTGATGATGTCATTCGGGTCATTACAGAAAAAATGATTCGTCGTCATCCACACGTATTTGGGGATGCTCATATCGAGCATGCTGAAGAGGTTGTGCGTAATTGGCAAGCGATAAAGCAGGCAGAAAAACAAAGTGCGCCTCATTCATTGCTTGACGATGTGGCTAAAGCGTTACCAGGAACTTTGCGAGCATACGAATATCAAAAAAAGGCAGCGGAAGTCGGTTTCGATTGGTCGGAAGTAGAGTCGATGTGGCGTAAAGTGGAAGAAGAAATGAATGAAGTGAAACAAGAAGCCAATCGCATGGATGAACAAAAATTAAAAATGGAGTTTGGTGATTTATTGTTTGCGCTTATTAACGTATGTCGATATTATAAGGTCAATCCTGAAGAAGCGTTAGCAATGGCGAACGAAAAGTTTCACCGTCGCTTTCAATACATTGAACAAAAAGTAAAACAAAGCGGGAAAGATTGGAGATCATATTCGCTAGACCAGCTAGATGAAATATGGGAAGAAGCAAAAAGGGAGGGGTTATAATATGCGACTCGATAAGTTTTTAAAAGTTTCCCGACTTATTAAAAGAAGAACATTAGCGAAAGAAGTAGCTGAACAAGGACGTGTATTTATTAACGGTCAACAGGCGAAAGCAAGTTCAACAGTAAAAATAGGCGATGAAATTATGATTCAATTTGGTCAAAAACATGTGACAGTGAAGGTGGTCGACTTACAAGAACATGCGAAAAAAGAAGAAGCGAGCGCCTTATATGAAATCGTAAAAGAAGAGCGAGTGGAATAGCTTGTTCTAAACCATTTTTCCCCCTCATACACTTGTACAAACGATCGTTGTGAGGGGGAGACAATGATGACGCAAAATATCGGAAATAAAGGACCGATTCAAGAACATGACATTGTGATGCGCGGTCGCCGCACGTTAGACATTACGGGTGTGAAGCAAGTCGAAAGCTTTGATAATGAAGAATTTTTGTTAGAAACGGTTATGGGCTTTTTGTCTATTAAAGGACAAAATTTACAAATGAAAAACTTAGACGTAGATAAAGGAATTGTGTCAATTAAGGGGAAAATTTTCGAAGTCGTTTACTTGGACGAACATCATACGGAGAAAGCTAAAGGATTCTTTAGCAAGTTGTTTAAATGAGTTTACATGTGCAATTTACGACTTTGCTTGCGATGATTGGAACAGGAATTGTCATCGGTGCATCTTTTGATACATACGTACATATATTCCATCGTTCCGAACGTCATCGGCTGATCGTATGGATTGCAGATATTCTTTTTTGGATCGTACAAGCGCTATATGTATTTTACACGTTATTGCTCGTGAATAATGGGCAAATTCGCTTGTACATTTTTTTAGCTATTTTATGTGGGTACGCTGCTTACCAAGCGTTGTTTCAAAATATGTATGTTCGCTTGTTGCAACAGATTATTCGTATCGTTGTGACGTTATATCTTTTTCTTATGCGTTTATTTTATTACATCATCGTATTTCCACTCCGACTTCTTTACCGTTTTTTTGTTTTTTTATTGATCGCTACTTGTCATTTTGTTTTATCTATTGGTAAAATTTTATATAAAGTCATATATGTATGTATCCGCTTTTTATTACAACCATTTATATGGATTGGACATTTCATTTGGCGAAAAACCCCACTTCGCTTTCAAGCAGCGCTTGGACGTTTCTTTCATATTGGAAAAGGGTTTCTCATCAAAATCACGAATATATTTAGAAAAAAAGGGTAATGAAGAAGGAGCGGTGAAAAACATGGGCGCCCCACAAAAAAGCAAAGTCAAAAAAATTCAAACGTCGTATGTTATTCAACAAGAAAAACAAGAACATAAAAAGGCGCGGCGTCGTAAAAAAATTGTTATTCGTTTTAGCTTTGTGGCAACGATAGCGTTAGCCGCTTCTTCGCTGTTTTTATATACGATGATGACACAATCTTCCGCAATCGATGAACAAATAAAAACGAAAGAGCAACTAGAGGAAAAGTTGCGCACATTACAAAAAGATGAAAAAAGGTTAAAAGAAGAGATCAAAAAATTAAATGACGATAAATATATTGCCGAATTGGCGCGAAAACAATATTTTTTGTCGAAAGAAGGAGAAATTATTTTCATCACTCCTGATGAGTAAGAGAGATAGGCATAAGGCTTATTGACACTTGTTTTTTTCATTATGTATAATGAAAGAAACGATTTTTCAGATTTTAAGGAGGAGCACTTTTTTTATGTCAATTGAAGTAGGCAGCAAGTTACAGGGAAAAGTAACGGGCATTACAAAATTCGGAGCGTTTGTTGAGTTACCAGAAGGCGCGACAGGCTTAGTGCACATTAGTGAAGTAGCTGACAGCTATGTAAAAGACATTAACGAGCATCTTAAAGTAGGCGATGTTGTCGAAGTTCGTGTCATTAATGTTGAGAAAGATGGAAAGATTGGCTTATCGATCAAAAAGGCAAAAGAACAAGCTTCACGTCCGCGCAATAAAGGAAATGATCGCGCTTCAAAAGAAAGTTTTGAGCAGAAAATTAGCCGTTTCTTAAAAGAAAGTGAAGATCGCTTAGCATCCCTTAAACGCCATACTGAATCGAAACGAGGAGGTCGTGGTGCTCGACGCGGTTAACTTGCTGCCGAATGAGACATGAGGCAGTTTATATAAGCATCCATTTCATGAGTGGATGCTTTTTCGTTTGAATTTCATAGTGAAAAAAACTATTGACTTTGTTTAAGGAACGTGTTAGTATAATGAATGTCGTTGCATGGCGGCGTAGCTCAGCTGGCTAGAGCGTACGGTTCATACCCGTAAGGTCGGGGGTTCGATTCCCTCCGCCGCTACCAAATGATATAGTGGCCCGTTGGTCAAGTGGTTAAGACACCGCCCTTTCACGGCGGTAACACGGGTTCGAATCCCGTACGGGTCATCAAAAAAACACCAATTTCGTCACGAAATTGGTGTTTTTTTGTTTATGTAAGCCGTTTTTTGTGGGATTCCGTCGAAAGATTTATATGATTCATCTTCTTTTTTTGACAAAATTTTGATAATTCAGTCTGTATAATACAGAGTAATAGACGAATATATGGAAAAAAGGGAGAGGATGAATATGGAGAGATTAGAACGGAAGTTAGTCAATCAAATGGCGGAAGTACCTTTAAGTGAGACAAGAACAACAGTTTCGCAATGGTTTCAACGGTTTACGGTTCGTCTAAGCCATTTGTTATTTCAGCAAGGATTTTTGTTTTTAGTCATTGGCTTTTTGCTTGGACGAGCTCTCATTTTAACGAAAATGACTCCGTTTGCCTTACCTTTTTTTGCGGCAATTTATTTACTTCGTCGCGATAAGTTAGGCTTTGTGTTTATTGCTTTATTTGCGGGAGCGTTGACCGTTTCCTTTTCCACCTCTTTATTTATTGTTGCTTCGATCGTTATGTTTCTCGTTTTTTATCGCTTGTTTTATTGGATTGATGCTCCACCGAAAAGATTGCCGGTTGTCGTCTTTTTCGCCTCCGTCTTTGCGAAAACAGCCATGATTTATACGTGGAATGATGGATGGACGATATACGAAGGAATGACGATGTTTATTGAAGCTGCTCTTGCCTTCATTTTAACGCTCATTTTTTTACAAAGCGTTCCGTTATTTGACCATCAAAAATATAAACAAACGTTAAAGCCAGAAGAAGTCATTTCTTTTGTCATTCTTATTTCTTCCATGCTGACAGGAATGGTCGGTTGGTCGATTTACGATCTTTCGTTAGAGCATGTGGCGGCGCGCTATTTATTGCTTTTGTTCGCTTTTGTCGCCGGTGCGACCGTTGGTTCAACTGTCGGGGTCGTTACAGGGCTCATTTTAAGCTTAGCGAACGTATCGAATTTATACCAAATGAGCTTACTAGCTTTCGCTGGATTGCTCGGTGGGCTATTGAAGGAGGGAAGAAAGCTAGGTGTTTCATTTGGTCTCGTCGTTGCAACATTGCTCATTGCCCTTTATAGCCAAGGGATAGCAGACATGATTCCAAATATTGTCGAATCGTTATTTGCGGTTTTTCTTTTCATGATCACTCCGCAATCGCTAACGAGCAAAATGGCGAAATATGTGCCGGGAACGGTTGAGCATACAAATGAGCAACAACAATATGTAAGAAAAATTCGCGATGTTACAGCTCAACGAGTTGAACAATTTTCTCATGTGTTTCAAGCGTTATCGAAAAGTTTCTCGTCATACGGTGTGCTTACGCATGAGGAAGAGGAAGAACGTGAAATTGATTACTTTTTAAGCGATGTTGCCGCTAAAACATGTCAGACGTGTTTTAAGAAAGACCAATGTTGGATCACCCACTTTGATAAAACATATGATTACATGAAAAAGATTATGCAAGAAGCAGGCGAAAATGATCAAATGACGAATACGAAGTTGTTACGCGAATGGAACAAACATTGTGTGAAAGCGAATAAAGTCGTTCAAATTATTGAAAAAGACGTCTCGTTTTATAAAGCGAATAAAAAATTAAAGCAACAAATGAAAGAGAGCAGAAGACTTGTCGCAGAACAGTTATTAGGTGTATCGCAAGTCATGGAAGACTTTGCGAAAGAAATCCAAAAAGAACGTGAAAATTATTATGTGCAGGAAGAACAAATTTTACATGCCCTTCAACAGTTTGGGATCGATGTAAACGATGTTGAAATTTATAGTTTAGATAAAGGAAGCGTTGACATTGAGATGGTCGTTCCGTATTGCGATGGAAGAGGGGAGTGCGAAAAGCTTATTGCACCAATGTTATCTGATATTTTAGGTGAGACGATCATTGTAAAAAAAGAAGATTGTTCTGTATATCCGAATGGGGATTGTCGGGTTGCGTTTAGTTCTTCGAAAGCGTTTGTCATTGACACAGGTGTTGCGTATGTCGCAAAAGGAGGCGGATTCATTTCAGGCGACAGCTATGCAATGATGGAGATTGGCGGAGGGAAATATGCGTTAGCTATTAGCGACGGAATGGGGAATGGTGAACGAGCGCATTATGAAAGTAAAGAGACGCTCAAGCTGTTACAAAAAATTTTACAATCAGGAATTGAAGAACGAATTGCGATTAAATCCATTAATTCCATTTTAGCTTTACGGACGACAGAAGAAATTTTTTCGACGCTAGATTTGGCCATTGTCGATTTGCAAAATGCGACAACAAAATTTTTGAAAGTCGGTTCTTCGCCAAGCTTCATTAAACGCGGAAACAACGTGATGAAAATCGAATCGAGCAATTTGCCAATTGGCATTATTACAGGAGTAGAGTTTGAAATGATTGAAGAACAATTAAAAGCAGGAGATTTGCTTATTATGATGAGCGACGGCATTTTAGATGGCGTGTCGCACATTGAAAATCATGATGTATGGATGAAACGGAAAATTAAAGAATTAAAAACGAATGATCCGCAAGAAGTATCAGAGTTGCTGTTAGAAGAAGTCATTCGTGTCAATGGTGGAGAAATTGAAGATGATATGACAATTGTTGTTGCACGCATTAAGCATAATACACCGAAATGGGCGGTCATTCCGGCATATCAATATATGAAATAAAGGTATAAAATCCCCTCTGAACGTCGATGATGGGAGTATACTACTTTTTCGGAGGGGATAAACGTATGCGGAAAGGGACGTTACGTCAAATTTTATTAATTACAGATGGTTGTTCAAATCACGGTGAAGATCCAATTGCTATGGCAGCATTAGCGAAAGAGCAAGGAATTACAGTAAATGTGATTGGTGTTCTTGATCAAGACATCATTGATGAGCAAGGGTTGCGTGAAATTGAAGGCATTGCTCAGTCAGGTGGTGGAATTAGTCAAGTTGTATATGCTAAACAATTGTCACAGACGGTACAGATGGTAACGAGAAAAGCGATGACACAGACGTTGCAAGGGGTCATTAATCGAGAGTTGAAACAAATTTTAGGATCGCAAGCTTCGATCGAGCAGCTTCCGCCAGAAAAAAGGGGAGAAGTAATGGAAGTTGTCGAAGAATTAGGGGAAACAGTCAATTTACAAGTTTTAATATTAGTAGATACAAGCGGAAGTATGAAGACGAAGTTGCAAACTGTGAAAGAAGCATTGTTAGATTTATCAATTAGTTTAAATGCCCGTTTGGGAAATAATGAATTTTCTGTTTTTGTATTTCCCGGGAAAAAAGGAGAGGTAGACCGCATTTTAGATTGGACGCCGAAAATGGAGTCGATTTCAAGTATATTTCCGAAGCTAACATCTGGGGGAATTACACCGACCGGTCCAGCTATTCGCGAGGCGCTACAACAATTCCAAAAAAGACGTTCATTAAAAAGTTTATTTACTCACGATGGTGATGACGATGTATACATCGAACAATCTATGTAATATCCGAGCAGGAACGGTGATACAAGGAAAGTGGCATAAACGTCGCTATGAAATTATTAAGCAGCTCGGTAAAGGAGCCAACGGGGTTGTTTATTTAGCGAAAGAAGGACGAACGTTTGTAGCGCTAAAAATAAGCAATGAAGCAACAGCTATGATGTCAGAAGTAAATGTACTGAAACGATTTTCAGAGGTCCAGGGAGTCGCCCTCGGACCTTGTTTATTAGATGTAGATGATTGGTTTTATCCGCAAGAAAAAAAATTTTATTCATTTTATGTGATGGAGTATATTGAAGGAGATGACTTATTAACTTTTATTCAAAAGCGTGGAAAAGACTGGATCGTTGTGATTATGTTGCAGCTGCTAGGCGATTTGCATCAGTTACATGAAAAAGGATGGGTGTTTGGAGATTTAAAGCCGGAAAATTTAATTGTTTCCGGGAAGGTTCCAAAAGTGCGGTTAATTGATGTGGGCGGTACGACGATTCGTGGGAGAGCAATTAAAGAATTTACAGAGTTTTTTGATCGAGGGTATTGGGGGATGGGAACAAGGAAAGCAGAGCCATCGTATGATTTGTTTGCCGTGGCGATGATTATGATCAATATGTGCTATCCAAAGCGATTTGAAAGAAAAGAAAATGGACGAGAGCAGTTGCGTCTCATGATTTCTTCCCATCCATATTTAAAAACATATGAAAAAATATTATGGCGTGCACTCGATGGAAAGTATACTTGCGCTTATGAAATGAGAAAAGAGCTATTGCAATGTATACAACAACCGTCTATGCAGAAAGAAAAAAAACGAGAAGAGAGAGTAGTGCGCGTAAAAGAAAAGAAAAAATTTCGTTGGGTAGAGACGATGTTTTTGTTTGTTTGCGTCTTATTTATGTATGTCGTTTATTTGTATGTTCAAATTCTTTAATTTTTTTCTGCGTTCGTTTTGAGTATAAGGAATGAGATATGGTACGATTGTAAAAAACGACGTTGTTAAGAGGGAGCGTATGTTAGAAGTTGTACACCAATTTATTGAAAAACATCAATTGCTCGAGCGTCATACGACCGTCGTTGTTGGTGTATCGGGCGGTCTGGATTCGTTAGCATTGCTCCATTTTTTATGGAGCGAACGAGAGCGATATGACATTCGAATCGTTGTGGCACACGTTGATCATATGTTACGAGGAAAACAGTCGGAAGAAGATATGCATTTTGTGAAACATTTTTGCGATCAACGTAGTATTATATGTGAGGCTAAACAGTTGGACGTCCAATTATATATGGAGCAAACGGGAAAAGGGGTACAAGAAGCAGCTCGTGATTGCCGCTATGCCTTTTTTGAACAAGTGATGCTTAAGTACAAAGCGCATTGTATTGCTTTAGCTCATCACGGGGATGATCAGATGGAAACGGTGCTTATGAGACTTGTGCGCGGAAGCACATCGAAAGGATATGCAGGCATACCAATCAAGCGTCCATTTGGAAACGGATATATTATTCGTCCTTTCTTATGCATTGATCGACAGCAAATTGAACAGTATTGTCAAAAGAATGGTTTACGTGCTCGTCACGACCCGAGCAATGAAAAAGATGATTATACGCGCAATCGTTTTCGCCGTTACGTTCTCCCTTTTTTAAAAAGTGAAAACAGTCATGCTCATGAACATGTGCAACAATTTAGTGAGATGATAAGCGAAGATGAAGCATTTTTAGAGCAGTTAACGAAAGAAAAATTGAAAAATATTGTCGACCAACGAGAAGGATGTGTTCGTATCGCTATCCCTTTGTTTATGCGCATGCCAAAACCTTTACAAAGGCGAGGGATTCAACTAATATTAAACTATCTTTATGGGAATGTTCCATCGTCGTTATCTTCTATACATATAAACCAAGCGCTACTTTTTTTAAAACGA
>OFGS01000099.1_pt1 | contig 24381 bp, 15 predicted proteins | sample 1521851 | NCBI WGS metagenome assembly OFGS01 (sample SAMEA3142070, study PRJEB24117) | hot springs metagenome
GGTATTGATCAAGCATGCTTTCGGAAAAGTCGTTTTGCTCTTTTGCCATAATGATTGTTTCTGCCGCTAACCGACCAGAAGTCATCGCCATATTGGAACCTTCGCGATGAATCGCATTGACAAGCTGGGCGGCATCACCGACGACAAGCACCCCATGACCGGCCACTTTTGGAATAGAATGATAGCCGCCTTCTGGAATTAAATGGGCTAAATATTCCACCGGTTCACTCCCTTGAATGTATGGACGAATCATCGGATGATTTTTCACATACTCAAGTAGCTCATACGGCTTGATTTTATGCTTAATTAACCCGGATAATAACGTGCCAACACCGATGCTAAGTGTGTCTTTATTTGTATATAAAAAGCCTGTTCCTAAAATTCCTTTTGTCGCATCGCCAAAAATTTCGATCGTACAGCCTTGGTTCGCTTCAAGGTTAAAGCGATCTTCAATGATGTTTTTATCAAGCTTTACAATTTCCATCGTCGCTAAAGCGACTTCGTCTGGCCGCCATTCACGGTGGAAGCCGAGCTGTTTTGCAAGTAGCGAGTTAACACCGTCAGCCAACACGACGACATCGGCATAAATGTCGCCATCTGGACGATCCGTACGGACACCAACTACGCGGCCGTTTTCGACAATACATTCGACCGCTACCGTTTCACATACGAGAAGCGCCCCTTGTTCAACTGCTTTTTCCGCAAACCATTGGTCAAATTTCGCGCGCAATACGGTAAAGTTGTTGTACGGCTCACGCCCCCATTCTAACCCTTTGTAGCTAAACGTGACAGCCGACTCTTTATCCATCATCATAAACCGCTGCTCAACGATTGGACGTTCGAGCGGCGCTTCTTTATAGAAAGCTGGAATAATATCTTCCATCATTTTGCGGTACAATACACCGCCCATGACGTTTTTCGCCCCTGGATATTCACCGCGCTCTAGAAGTAGCACGTTAACCCCCGCTTTTGCTAGTTCATAGGCACACGCCGTTCCGGCCGGACCTGCGCCAACGACGATACAATCAAATTTTTCAGGCATGGCGAATTTCCTCCTTCATACGGTCAGCCTTTAATTTTGGAATTTCTTCTTTTAATCTCTCAATGAGAAGCGGGACAATTTCAAACGCATCGCCGACAATGCCATAATGGCATGATTGAAAAATCGGTGCGTTTGGGTCTTTATTGATCGCAATAATTAATTCCGAGTTTTGCATGCCAACGACATGCTGAATCGCACCGGAAATACCGATCGCAAAATAAATTTTCGGTGTGACTGTCACGCCTGTTTGTCCCACTTGGTGATGATGATCAATCCACCCTGCCTCGACGACATCACGGCTTGCCCCAACTGCACCACCGAGCACTTCGGCTAGCTGATGAATGAGTTGAAACCCTTCTTTGCTTCCCATGCCTTTTCCGCCAGCGACGACGATATCCGCTTCGTCAATGCGCACTTTTTTTGTTGTTTCTCTTACAATTTCTAATACTTTCGTACGCATTTCTTCTTCGCGCAATTCAATATGTTCTTCGACGATGCGACCTGTTCGCGATGAATCTGGTGGTAGCGCTTTCATTACTTTTGGGCGCACCGTCGCCATTTGTGGACGATATTTTTTACATAAAATCGTCGCCATAATATTCCCGCCAAATGCCGGACGACTGGCTAATAATAGTCCTGTGTCTTCTTCAATATCGAGTATCGTCGTATCAGCTGTTAAGCCTGTCGGTAAATCGGTGGCGATGGCGCTAGCTAAATCTTTCCCGGATGGTGTTGCCCCGTATAAAATCACTTCAGGTCTATGTTTATGGCAACAATCTAACAATGCTCGCATATATGGCTCGGTTCGATAATGCTCGAAAATAGCATCGTCATATACGTATACAACATCCGCACCATATTGGAACAATGTCGGTGCAAGCGACTTCACTTGATGACCAATCAAAACACCTGCAAGCTCCGTTTTTCGCTTATCTGCAAGCGCACGTCCCGCCCCTAACAATTCTAAAGATACAGGTGCAATGTTTCCGTCTTTCACTTCAACGTATATCCATATCCCCCGATAATCATCGAAATTCACATTTACCCCTCCCTATGAAAACAACTCTTTTTTTCCAAGTACAATAGATAAAAGTTCTTGCACTTGTTCTTCTTTTGTTCCCGTTAATATTTTTCCGCCTTCTGGTTTTGGTGGCGCCCATACTTTTGATACGATGGTTGGAGATCCCTTTAGTCCTAATTGTTTACGGTCAACATCTTCTAAATCGTCTGCAGTCCAAATCGTTGGTTGATATCGTGCGGCTTTAATCATGTTTGGCAATGGTGCAAAGGAGATGTCGTTGATGTCTTTTTCTACAGTGAACAAACAAGGCAATTGTGATTTGACGACTTCATAGCCATCTTCTAATTTCCGATGAACGATCGCATACCCTTTTTCTTTATTGATTTCAACGACTTTGTTGACGCCAGTAAGAGGAGGAATGTTTAAACGGCGAGCGATCCCTGGTCCAACTTGTCCTGTATCTCCGTCAATTGTCATTTTTCCACAAATGATAAGATCAATCGGACGCTGTTTCGCGATTTTTTCAAGCGCTTTCGTCAGCGCATAGCTTGTTGCGAGCGTATCAGCTCCGGCAAATGCTCGGTCTGAAATCATATACCCTTCATCTGCCCCAAGCTCAATACATTTCTTAATCGCTTTTACTGCTGGAGGAGGGCCCATCGTTAACACGGAGACTGTTCCACCGTATTTCTTTTTTAAACGAACAGCTTCTTCCACTGCATGCGCGTCATACGGATTTAAAATCGCTGGGGCGCTGGCACGATCCATCGTGTTCGTTTTTGGATTCATTTTAATAATTTTCGTATCTGGCACTTGTTTAATACAGGCTACAATATGTAGCATATGTTCACCTCCAAATCTATTTCATGTATACATATTCTAGCATAATAAATAAATTAGCCGTCATAACAATCAGAAAATTTACCATTTTGTTCACAATTTCAATGAATAGTGGCACGAATAACAACACCGCGACGAACCATTTCTTCAATATAGCGATCTCCCGGAACAATTTGTTCAGGTGGATACGCCCCACGCTTTTGAATCGTTCCGTCGCCAATCATTTGTGCAACGACAGAAACCGTATAGGCCGTTGAACGTGCCATTGCCGTGACTTGTTTTTGACGGTCTTTCTCTGTTACCATTTCGTACTCGTACGTTCTTTCTTTCCCATCTTTTTCCCCCGACACAATTACGCGCAATAAGACGACATCGTCTTTTTCTTTTAAATCTAAAAGTGGCGTAAGTACTTTTAACAATACGTCACGCGGACGTACGATCACTCCATCGACTTCTACTTCGTAGTCTCGACGCGTGAATTGTAAATCGACAAGAAGCTGAAATTTTTCTGCATGACCAGGATAGCGAATCGTTTTATATTCCAAACATTTTACATGCGGGTAAGAACGCGACAACGTCGATGTTCCTCCTGAGGTATGGAACGCTTCAAGCGGTCCAAAACGCTCAAAATAAATCGTTTCAACTTCTGATAAAGACGGTACTTGTTGCTTTTGTCCATCACGAATAATTAGGGATGGATCGGTGTAATGATCGAGTAAACCTTCAAGCGAAAAGACGTGATTATATCCAAGCGGCGGTTCTGGCCGAAGAGGAATACCGCCAACATATAATTTAATGGTATGAACGCGATCCAGTTGACTCGCTCCATATCCTGTTAAAATATTAATCATTCCGGGAGCAACACCTAAATCTGGAATTAACGTAACGCCTGCTCGTTTTGCTTGTTCGTGTAAAGCGAGGACACGATCTGTCATATGCCCGATATGCCCACCCAAGTCTACTGCGTGCACACCCGTTTCAGTGGCCGCTTTCGCTACCTTTTCGTTAAACGTATAAAAAAGTGCATTAATGGCTACATCATGCCCATGCATCGCAGTCTGCAGTTCTTGATCATTCGCTGCATCCACTCGCTTCACTTTCACTTTTTCTGATGCCAACGAACGTTGAACGTTTTTCGCTTTCTCCTCATCGACATCCGCAAGTGTTACGGATAATACCCCTTGCTGTTCAATTAAATCTCGCACCGCTTCTTTTCCCATTAAACCTGCTCCAAGAACAATGACATTCATCGTCTGACCCCCTTCACACATCAATTTGAGCGCGTTGTAATTTGCCACTATAGTCAACGTAAATGCTTTTCCACTCCGTAAATACATCGAGTGCTGCGACACCTGAATCACGATGTCCGTTGCCTGTTCCTTTCGTTCCACCAAAAGGCAAATGAATTTCCGCTCCTGTCGTTCCTGCATTCACATATACAATGCCCGTATCAAAATCACGTATCGCCGTAAACGCTCGATGAATATCACGTGTAAAAATGGCACTAGAAAGCCCATAATCAACGCTGTTATTCACTTCAATCGCTTCTTCTAAACTACGAACGGATATAATCGATGTGACTGGACCGAAAATTTCCTCTCGCGCAATTCTCATCGTCGGTGTAACGTTTGTGAACAACGTTGGAGCGTAATAAAACCCACCTTTGTATGGCTCATCTTGCAGCATATACCCACCTGCAAGTAACGTTGCCCCTTCATTTCTTCCGATTTGAACGTAATGATGAATTTTTTGTAACGCATCTTGATTAATGACTGGTCCGACTTTTATTCCTTCCTCTAAGCCGTTCCCAACTGTTAATGTGCTTATCGCTGCGAGTAACCGTTCTTCTACTTGTTTTTTTACATGTTCATGAACAATAATTCGGCTACATGCGGTACAACGCTGACCTGATGTACCAAAAGCACTCCATATAATGGCTTCTACAGCAAGCGCTACATCGGCATCATCCATGACAATAATGGCATTTTTCCCACCCATTTCAAGCGATACTTTTTTCAAATGACGTCCACACGTTTCCGCAATGCGCCGCCCAACTTCATTGGATCCTGTAAACGAAATGACTTTTACATCTCGATGCTCAACAAGCGCTTCACCCACTACAGAACCGCGTCCATGTACCACATTAAATACACCGTTTGGTAAACCTGCCTCCTCTAATATTTGCGCAAGTTGCTGTGCCATGATTGGTGTTTCTAGCGCTGGTTTCCAAACAACTGCATTGCCGGCAACGATAGCAGGAAATGACTTCCACGTTGCAATGGCGATTGGAAAGTTCCAAGGGGTGATTAATCCGACGACACCAATCGGCGCACGGACGCTCATTGCGAACTTATTCGGTAACTCTGACGGAGTTGTATCGCCAAATAACCGTCTCCCTTCCCCTGCCATGTAAAACGCCATATCAATTCCTTCTTGTACTTCTCCACGCGCTTCCTCAATCACTTTTCCCATTTCCATCGTTAATAGGCGAGCCATTTGTTCTTTTCGCTCTTGTAGTAACATGCCCACCTTATAAAGCACTTCAGCTCGTTTTGGTGCTGGAACGAGTGCCCATGCTTTTTGGGCTCGTTTTGCCGCCAACACCGCCTGTTCGACATCTTGTTCATTTGATATTGTCACTTCTCCAATACACTCACCATTCGCAGGATTCACAATCGGCACAAACTGATTGCTGACCGATGACACCCATCGTCCGTCTATATAGTTTAATACTTTCATTGTTTTCCTCCCCTCGCCTGTTCAATTGTTAAAAATGGAGATAATATGTTCGGATCTGTCATGACTTCAATCACAGTTGGCTTATTGTTTTGGAGTGCTGTAGTAAACGCGGATGAAAATTGTTCTCCTGTTTCTACACGCATACTATCAGTTCCGAAGCAACGCGCTATACTTGCAAACGATATATCGCTGAAATCTGTTCCAATGACGCGCTTTGGATAACGAAGCTCTTGATACATGCGAATCGTTCCGTACATTTGATTGTTAAACACCACACTAATGATAGGAATGTTATATCGAACGGCTGTTTCTAGCTCTTGGATCGTCATCATAAACCCGCCATCTCCGCTTAATGAAACGACGGGACGATGTGGATTTGCCAATTTCGCACCAATCGCTGCTGGTAATCCGTATCCCATCGCTCCTGATGTTGGCCCAATATATGTATGTTGCTGAAATTGAAAAAATGAATGGAGCCAACTTGCGAAATTGCCCGCATCATTTGTAATGATCGCTTCGGATGGGAGAAGATGTTGAAGGATGTGGATCATTTCTTCGTTTACATTCCGTTTCATGGACGGAAGTGACGAAAATCGTTCGTATGTTTTCCGCCGTTCTTGTACCCAATCTGTCCATGACGGGTGAAGTTGAATATTTAACAACCGACTTAACGCCTCTTTCGCATCAGAAACAACACCAATATGCGGAGAATATGTTACACCGATGACATCGTAATCGATATCAATATGAATGAGCTGTTGCGTCGATAATAACTTATAATCTTGTGTCGTCACTTCTGACAAGCGCGTACCGATGGCTAAAACAACATCTGCTTGTTCCACCGTTTCAATGATCGCTCGTTGCGTTCCTAAACCAAGATGACCAACGTAAAGAGGATGATCGTTTGGAAATACATCATGTCGACGAAAAGAAGACATGACGGGAAGTGACCATTTTTCCGCAAATAAACGAAGGACGTCTATGGCTTTTGACCATATAATTCCTCCACCCGCAATGACAACCGGTCGCCTCGCTGACCGCAACAACTGCTCAATGCGTTGAATATCCTCCTCGTTCGGTGCTGGTTTTGGAACAATCGTTTTTGAAAACGTCACGTGATCGACTTGTTCATGAAGAACATCTTCAGGAAGCGCAACGACAACGGGCCCAGGCCTTCCTGTTTGAGCAATTCGAAACGCCCGTGTCAACAGCTCCGGCAACCTTTGTGCATCGTCAATCTCTACTGCCCATTTGGCTAGAGGACGAAAACATGCTTCAACATCTATTTCTTGAAAGCCTTCACGCCCCCGAAACGATCGCGCAACTTGTCCTAACAATACAACCATTGGCGTCGAATCTTGTCTTGCTGTATGAATACCGATGGCAGCATTTGTTGCTCCTACCCCTCTTGTCGCCATCACCACACCGACTTTTTTGCTCGCTTTCGCATATCCTTCTGCCATAAATGCGGCGCCGCCTTCATGACGAGCAGAAATGAGTTGGATCGTTTTCTCAGAAAAAAGGGCATCAAGGATCGGTAAATAACTTTCCCCCGGCACACAAAAAACATGAGAAATGTCCTCACTTTTTAAACATTGAACGATCGCCTCCGCTGCATTCACTACAAGCCCTCCTTTCTTTTTGTATCATGTATACACAAATGAAATCGTTTTATGACCTCACAAACAAAAAGAGGAGCATATTCGCCCCTCTACATCCGATGTACATGTTCTGTTTGCTCCATTGTTTTCGTTTTTATTCGCACGATAAAAAATGCCCCAATCACCCACCATCCCATAAATATGAGCCACTCATACGGCCAGACAAGCTGAGATGGCATACCTGGCATGTATAAGAAAATAAATCCGATCGACAATACGAGCGCGATCCAACCGACAGCTGATGATTGACCGACTTGAAACGGACGTGGCATATTTGGTTCTTTTTTGCGCAATGCAATAAATGATAAAGCAACAAGGAAATAAGCAATGATGATTGAAAAACCTCCTGCATCTACAAGCCAAACAAGCATTGGTCTGCCGAGTAGAGGAGCGAATGTGGCGAGCGTTCCAATGAATAAGATCGCATTGGATGGTGTTTTGTATATTGGATGAATGCGGGCAAACCATTGTGGAAGAAATCTTTCTTGTGCCATCGCATAAAGCACGCGGCTACCCCCGATAATAAACGCGTTCCAGCTTGTTAAAATGCCAGCTAATCCTCCGATGATGAGCACCTTTGAGAAAAACGAACTACCTAATGCTACAGCCATCGCGTCCGCTGTTGGAAGCGATGAGTTTGTCAAGACATCATCCGGCAAAATGTATGATACTGCGAAAACAACCGCGACATAAAACAAAACAGCTAAAGCGACAGATAAAATGAGAATTTTTCCAATCGAACGTTGTGGAATTTTCATTTCTTCTGCTGTTTGAGGAATGACGTCAAAACCGACAAACATAAATGGAGTCATAACTAACACAGCGAGTAAGCCGGCCGACCCATCTTTAAATATTGGCTGTAAATTTGATGTTTCTCCATTTATGAGTGAGCCACTTAAAAGTGCCATACCGACAAGAAAGATGACAAACGTCAATACGACTTGCAAAAAGGCTGCGCTTTTTACCCCACGATAGTTGATCCATGTAATGATGATTGAACCGATCATGCCAATCATCACCCATGAGACGTTCACATCCCAACCTGCAATCGTCCAAAGATAGCCAAATTTAAATGTTGGGAATAAGTACTCAATCACTGTTGGGAGCGCAACAGCTTCAAATGCTACAACTGATAAATAGCCAAGAGCAATTGCCCAAGCAGCGATAAACGAAGCCTTAGGTCCGAGAGCTCGCAAAACGAAATAATGTTCCCCACCGACTTTCGGCATGGCTGATGACAGCTCCGCATATGTCAAACCAACAAAAATAACAAGAATTCCCCCGATTAAAAAGGCAATGATCGCTCCGAGTGAACCTGCACTCGTAATCCACGTACCTGAAAGCACAACCCATCCCCAACCGATCATTGCTCCAAACGCCAATAACAACACATCTAATTTCGTTAATACTTTATGAAACTGTTGATCCATTACATATCCCCCTTTCACATATTTGGATGTGGCCGAATAGAAATCGTTTGATACGCAGTAAAAAATTCGATGGCCGCTTGCCCTTGTTCACGCGTGCCTGAGCTGGACTGCTTCATCCCGCCAAACGGTGCTTGCGGTTCCGCACCGCCTGTCTCGCCGTTCACTTGCACCATTCCCGCCTCGATATGTTCAATAAAGTAAAGCGCTTTCGATACATCATTTGTAAATAGCGACGCGCTTAAACCGTAAATGCTGTCGTTTGCCATTTCAATCGCTTCATCAATGGATGCCGCTTCTACAGTCGATAGGACAGGACCAAATATTTCTTCTGTCGCAATAATGGAGCGATGGGAAACAGAGTCAAATACAGTTGGCTCAATATACCAACCTACATCATCGCTCGCTCCCCCTCCAATCAGCATCCGTCCTTCTTGTGTTCCGATACGGATGTAACGTTGAACCGTTTCAAATTGTCCTTTCGAGACAACCGGCCCCATCGTCACTTGTTCGTCCATTCCATTTCCAACTCGAATACGTCTTACCTGTTCTATCACATGCGTTCGAAATACATCGATAATCTCTTTCTCAACAAATACGCGACTCGTTGCCGTACAACGTTGCCCCGTTTGTTTCATCGCTCCTTCTACAACGAGTCGAGCCGCAAATTCGATATTTGCATCTTTTAAAACGATAGCTGGATTTTTTCCACCGAGTTCCAGTTGGTATTTCGCCCCACGAGCCGCTGCTTTTTTTGCAATTTCACTACCAATCGCATTCGAGCCTGTAAACGTAATCGCATCGACATCTTTATGTCCGACAATGGCATCACCAATCGTGCTTCCACGGCCGACAACAAAATTTAAAACTCCTGGAGGTAAGCCTGCTTCTGCGAACAATTCAACGATGCGAGCTCCTGTAGCGCTTGCTTCTAGTGCAGGCTTAAATACAACTGTATTTCCATAAACGAGGGCAGGGGCAATTTTCCATATCGGAATAGCTAGCGGAAAATTCCATGGAGCAATCACAGCTACAACCCCGACAGGCACACGTTTTGTAAAAAATAAATTTTTTGCATCAAATGACGGTAACACTTCTCCTACTTTTCGCAACCCTTCGCCGGCATAATAACGTAAAATAGCTGCGCTACGATATACTTCTCCTTTCGTTTCAACAAAACGCTTCCCCATTTCTTTCGTAGCCAATTCCGCCAATTCATCCGCGTATTGCTCAAATAAATGAGCGACTTTTTGCAAATACGCACCACGCTCCGGGGCAGCCGTTTGCGCCCACTTTTTCTTTGCTTTCACCGCAGCAAACACCGCCTCATCCACATCATGAACAGATGAACCGGCCACGATCGCAACAAGCTCTTTTTGATCAGCTGGATTGTATCGCTCAATCGTTTCACTTTTCCCTTTCATCCATTGACCATCAATGTAGTTTTTCACTTCACGCATCATTTCACCACCTTTTGTTGTACTTCTGCTAATAGTTGGTGTAAAATAGAAAAACCTTTCTGTAGCTGTTCATCCGTCATCACAAGCGGTGGTAAAAAGCGTACAACGTTGCTGTATAATCCAGCGCTTAAAAAGATCGCTCCGCGCTTCCATGCCTGGGAAACGATATATGCTGTTTGTTCTTTCGCTGGCGTTTTTTGCTCCCGATCTGTTACAAGCTCGATCGCGCACATCGCTCCAAGCCCGCGCACATCACCAACGATATCAAACTGTTGCTTCATTTCTTCTAAAAGCATCATCATTTTTTCACCAAGATGACGGGCACGCAAAATAAGCTGTTCTTCTTCAATGACATCTAAAACAGCGAGTGCAGCTGCACATGCCAATGGACTTCCAGAAAACGTACCACCAAGCTGACCAACTTCAGGGGCATCCATTATTTCACTTCGGCCAACGACTGCACTGATCGGCACACCCGCTCCCATCGACTTCGACAATGTCATTAAATCAGGTGCTACACTGAAGTGTTCCATCGCAAACATACGCCCGGTTCGAGCAAAACCAGTTTGAATTTCATCAGCAATCATCACGATGCCATGCTCGTCGCAAATGCGACGAATCGCCTGCATAAATTTCGCCGATGGAACGACAAATCCACCTTCTCCTTGTACAGGTTCAATAATGATCGCGGCCACATGATCAGGCGCCACTTCCGCAGTAAAAAACTGTTGCAGTGCTGCTATTAACTGTTCATCCACCTCATCTGCCGTTTGCCCGTTTGCCCGATAATAGTATGGATATGGAAATTTATACACCTCAGGAGCGAATGGACCAAATCCTTTTTTATATGGCATCACTTTGCTTGTTAGCGACATCGTTAATAGCGTCCGACCATGATATCCACCTGTAAATGACACAATCGCCGGGCGACCTGTATACTTTCTTGCAATTTTCACAGCGTTTTCTACTGCTTCAGCACCACTATTTAAAAAGATCGTTTTTTTCGGAAAGTCACCGGGTGTTAGCTCATTTAATTTTTCTGCTAATAACACGTACGATTCGTAAGGCGTCACGTGAAAACATGGATGAATAAACGCTGCTGCCTGCTGCTGAATGGCAGCGACTACTTTTGGGTGACAATGTCCAACGTTTTGTACACCAATCCCCCCCGCAAAGTCGATATATTCGCGACCATCTATGTCGCGAATCATTGCTCCTTTTGCTTCTTTAATAAAAATTTCCGTCACATTGTATGGCGCTCTTGCAACCGCTTCTCTTCTTCGTTCCATCCAATTCGACATGATCTCTCCTCCTTCGACAAATAAAAAGCCAGTTTAATCATCGTGATGACACAATGACTAAACTGGCTGGTGCTTATGCGTTGCTCGCCGATCAGACGAGTAAAATAAGCTCCACAGTTTTTGCTTATTTGCTTTTATTTTAAGACAATCTTTTTAATTTTGTCAAACTATTTTCAAAATAAAAAATATTTACAAAATAAATGTGTTGTTTTATACTGAAAATAGCTAACCCCACCAAACAACTGACCGTTTGGCTTCGGGTAGCAACGTAACTTTTTTTGTTAAAGAACTGTTCCGATTCGACCGACTTTCTTTTCGAAAGGCACGCTCGAATCGTTTATGCCAGTTCCTTTCCTGTACGTTGTAGGGAGGGACTGGCTTTTTTATTACGAAAATGGAGGTGAACAAATGGCCGGAGCTTTAGATGGGATTCGAGTAATTGACTTAACGCGCGTTCTTGCTGGTCCATATGCCACAATGATTTTAGGTGATCTCGGGGCAGATGTCATAAAAATCGAGGCACCTGGTGGATCAGATGATACGCGATTTTGGGGGCCACCGTTTCAAAACGGGATGAGCGCCTACTATGCAGCGGTCAATCGAAACAAGCGAAGCATAACTGTCAATTTAAAAGATGAAAGCGGAAAAGAAACGATTCGTCAACTTTCGAAAACAGCCGACATCATCATTCACAATTTTAAAACCGGAACGATGGAACGGCTTGGGCTCGGGTATGATGATCTGTCAGCCATCAATCCGCAACTCATCTACTGTTCAATTACTGGATTTGGTGAAACAGGACCGTATCATCATTTAGCTGGCTATGATTATATTATTCAAGCGATGAGCGGCTGGATGAGCATTAACGGGACAGAACAATCCGGACCATTAAAAGTTGGCGTTGCGGTCACAGATATCTTTACCGGTCTGTATGCAGCGATCGCCGTACAAGCAGCACTCATCGCCCGACAAAAAACAGGGAGCGGACAAAAAATTGATTTAAGTTTATTTGATTGTGCCATTAGTGCACTTGTAAACGTTGCGTCGAATTATTTAATGTCCGATGAAGTGCCAAAACCGTTAGGAAACGATCACCCAAATATCGTTCCATATTCGACATATGAAGCAAGCGACGGTTTGTTTGTTGTCGCAGTCGGAAACGATCGGCAATTTCAGGCGCTATGCGAATTGCTAGAAGATCAATCGATCGGTGCAGATGAGCGATTTCGAACAAATGCCGGCAGAGTCGCTCATCGTCACGAGCTAAATCGCCGGTTAAACGATGAATTAAAAAAGAAAACGCGCGCGCAATGGCAACAATTGTTTGAACAAAAAGGCATTCCTTGCGGCCCTGTGCATACGCTCGATCAAGTGTTTCAACATGCACAAACGCGCGCACGAAACATGCTTATCCACATGAATCATCCAGATGTTGGAGCGTTAAAACTTGTCGGCACACCGTTAAAGTTTTCACACACACCGGTCACATATCGGTTCGCACCACCCCTTGCAGGAGAACATAACGATTTATTTATTAAAGGAGGAAACAAACTTGATGAACTTTGATTTTACTCCAGAACAAGAAATGTTGCGACAAACTGTAAGAAAATTTGTTGATAAAGAAATTTTACCCCACATAAAAGAATGGGATGAACGAGGCTATTTCGATCCAAACATTTTAAAACGTCTTGCGCAATTAAACTTAATGGGCGTATGCATTCCAGAGCAGTACGGCGGAATGGGGATGGATTACAATTCGCTAGCCATCGTATGTGAAGAGCTTGAACGTGGAGATACTGCGTTTCGCACAGCAGTTTCTGTCCATATCGGACTTAATAGTTTAACACTACTTCAATGGGGAACAGAAGAACAAAAACAAAAATATCTCGTGCCACAAGCAAAAGGGGAAAAAATTGGGGCATTCGGATTAACCGAGCCAAACGCCGGTTCAGATGTTGCAGCTATTTCCACAACCGCTGTACGCGATGGGGATGACTACATTTTAAACGGACAAAAAACGTGGATTTCTCTTTGTGACATTGCCGACCATTTCATCGTTTTTGCTTACACAGATAAATCAAAAAAACATCGCGGTATTTCTGCTTTTATCGTTGAACGGACGATGCCTGGTTTTTCATCACGTGCCATCAAAGGAAAACTTGGCATTCGTGCAGGCAATACAGGTGAGCTGTTTTTCGACAATGTCCGCGTCCCAAAAGAAAATTTACTCGGGGAAGAAGGAGAAGGATTTAAAATTGCGATGTCCGCGCTCGATAACGGACGATTTACTGTTGCTGCTGGGGCTTGCGGCTTAATTATGGCTTGTTTAGAAGCAAGCGTGAAATATTGTCACGAACGAAAAACGTTCGGAAAAGAAATTGGCCGCCATCAACTCGTACAACAAATGATTGCGAATATGGAAGCAGGGTTGCAAATGAGCCGTTTGCTCGTATATAAAGCAGGATTTTTAAAAAATAAAGGAAGACGAAATACGCGTGAAACGTCGTTAGCGAAATGGATGGCATGCGACTTTGCAAATAAGGCAGCTGATGACGCAGTACAAATTCACGGGGCTTACGGCTATTCCAATGAATATCCTGTAGAACGATATTTACGAAACTCAAAAGCGCCAGTCATTTACGAAGGAACGCGCGAAATTCATACGATTATGCAAGCGGAATACGTGCTTGGCTATCGTCAAGATAAACCGCTCCGAAAAATGCTTCCAGCTTGGGAAGAAAAATAGAAGGTGGCTCGTGTCACCTTCTATTTTTCTGCATGCATCTTTTCTTCTAGTTTACAATATTGTTTATACAAATCTTTTAATGCTGCGCATAACGCTTGATTTGCTTTTCCTAAATACCCTTCATGTAATTGAGCGAGCGGCTCGTCAATTCCATCTTTTAATGAATGTCCTTTTAACAACCGCGCCACATAATCACGGCCGTGTTCTGTTGCTAACGTACAAGAAGCATCAACGATGACACCGTACTTTTTATCTACCTCTGCCGTAATTGTCAACGTATCAAACACGCTTTTTGCCGCCATTCCTGAAGGCAATCGTGCATGACCGGCAATGAATTGCGTATTCATTTTTTTCACTCCCATCATCGTTTTACTTCTTTAATTATAACGGAAGCTTGTTTTGCATTTACGAACAACCTTTCGACAAAATTCTTTAAATTTTCATAATTCCACCTGTACTTGCGGACGTGACGAGCTTCGAGTAGCGAGCTAAATAACCTGTTTTTACTTTTGGTTCAAACCCTTTCCAATTCATTTTTCGTTTTTCCCACTCTTCTTCTGGAACATGTACATCAATTGTTCGTTTAACAATATCAATCACAATATGATCCCCATTTTCTACAAATGCAATTGGACCTCCTTCAGCCGCTTCTGGTGATACGTGCCCAATCGATAGTCCACGGGAAGCCCCTGAGAAACGACCGTCCGTAATGAGCGCTACTTTCGTCCCTAATCCCATCCCGACAATTTGTGATGTCGGTGCTAACATTTCTGGCATACCCGGTCCACCTTTTGGCCCTTCATAACGAATAATGACGACATGCCCCGGCTGTACTTTTCCTGCTGCAATTCCTTCAAGTGCTTCTTCTTGAGAGTCAAATACAATCGCCGGTCCTTCATGGCGTGTAATTCCGCCTTGAATGCCACCTGTTTTAATAATTGCACCGTCTGGGGCTAAATTGCCGAACAATACAGCTAGTCCACCTGTTTCTGAATACGGACGGTCAATCGGACGAATGACTTCATAGTTTTTCACTTCGCACCCTGCAATGTTTTCACCAAGCGTTTTTCCAGAGACCGTCAACGCATCTAAATGAAGTGTGCCTTCTTTTTTGGACAATTCATGTAATACGGCAGACACTCCACCTGCTTCATGTAAGTCTTCAATATGCATATCCGATGCTGGTGCAAGTTTTGCTAAATGCGGTACGCGGGCCGCAACTTCATTAATGCGCTCAAGCGGATAATGAATGCCTGCTTCATTCGCGATCGCTAACGTATGTAGCACCGTATTTGTTGAACCACCGAGAGCCATGTCAAGTGCAAACGCGTTATCAATTGCTTTTTCGGTCACAATATCACGTGGTTTAATATCGTGCTCGATTAAATACATTAACTGTTGAGCCGAACGGCGCACAAATTCTTTTCGCGCCGGATCAATGGCTAAAATCGTACCGTTACCTGGAAGAGCTAAACCAAGCGCTTCAGCTAAACAGTTCATCGAATTGGCTGTAAACATCCCTGAGCAAGAACCACACGTTGGACAGCCGTACTGTTCAAGTTCTTGTAACCCTTTTTCGTCAATTTTTCCTGCTTGATACGCCCCCACTCCTTCAAATACAGAAGAGAGCGAAATTTTTTTCCCATCGCTTGTCACACCTGCTTTCATCGGCCCCCCGCTTACAAAAATGGTCGGAATGTTTAAGCGCATCGCAGCCATCATCATACCAGGTGTAATTTTATCGCAGTTTGGAATGCATACCATCCCATCAAACCAATGCGCAGAAATGACGGTTTCAACAGAATCGGCAATAATTTCACGACTCGGCAACGAATAACGCATGCCAATATGTCCCATCGCGATGCCGTCATCCACTCCGATCGTATTCATTTCAAACGGTACACCGCCTGCTTCACGAATCGCTTCTTTCACAATTTTCCCAAACTCTTGTAAATGAACATGTCCTGGAACAATATCAATATACGAGTTGACAACCGCAATAAACGGTTTATTGAAATCTTCTTCTTTTACCCCTGCCGCACGCAATAAACTACGATGTGGCGCACGGTCAAATCCTTTTTTAATCATATCGCTACGCAAAGTAAATCCCTCCATCTTTTCTGAACTTGTTAAACATTGTAACACTTTTTTAAATAAAATGACAATTCAAAAAAATAAAACTTCAATTATGTATGAAAAAGGCGTCCATGTAAGGACACCTTCCTAATCCATGTTTTATAATATCATGACAAAAAATCATCAACTTCTTTCGCTGCTTCCCGACCTTCATGAATAGCCCAGACGACAAGGCTTTGCCCGCGTCTTGCATCGCCTGCGACAAATACCCCTTCGACATTTGTGTTGTATGGTGATGCTTTTACTTTTTTGTTTCCTGTTTCTATTCCAAATTGTTGTAAAAGCGATGGCTCTGGTCTTTCAAAACCGATAGCAATCAACACGATGTCACACGGCCATACTTTCTCTGTACCCGGAATTTCTTTAAATACAATACGCCCATGTTCGTCTACTATTTTTTCCATTTGAATCGTATGCAGTTCTTTTACGTTCCCTCTATTATCACCGACGATTTTTTTCGTTTGAATGCAATATTGGCGTGGATCCGTACCAAACTTCGCTTCCGCTTCTTCATATGCATAATCAACAGTAAAAATAAGTGGGTATTGTGGCCACGGATTATCATTTGCACGGTCAGTCGGCAATGCGGGGTGTTTGCCGAACTGAACAACGCTTTTACATTGTTGGCGAAGCGCGGTTGCCACACAGTCAGCCCCTGTATCTCCACCACCGATGACGATGACATGTTTATTTTTTGCATCAATAAACGTTTCTTCTTTTTCACCCGTCAACAACCATTTTGTTGTTCGGGTTAAGTAATCCATCGCAAAATGAACGCCATCTAGTTCGCGTCCTTCTATAACAAGATCGCGCTGTTTTTGCGCTCCAATACAAAGAACAACCGCATCATATTGTTTCTGTAACTCATCGACGGAAATATGCTTGCCAACTTCTATATTCGTGATAAACGTAATTCCTTCTTCGCTAAGCAGACGGACACGCCGTTCGACGACATCTTTTCCAAGTTTCATATTCGGAATGCCGTATGTTAATAATCCCCCTATGCGATCGGCACGCTCGTATACAGTGACAAAATGGCCTGCTTGATTTAATTCGTCTGCACATGCTAAACCCGCTGGCCCTGAGCCGATCACGGCGACTTTTTTTCCCGTTCGCTTGTTCGGAATACGCGGTTGAACCCAGCCTTCTGCGAATGCTTTGTCGATGATTGCTCGCTCAATTCCTTTAATGGCCACCGCCGGATCGGAAATAGCTACGGTGCACGATCCTTCACACGGTGCTGGACAAACACGTCCCGTAAACTCTGGAAAGTTATTCGTTTTTGCTAACCGTTCAAACGCTTCTTTCCAACGTCCACGATATACAAGATCGTTCCATTCTGGAATGAGATTATGAATCGGGCAACCAGATGTTAAACCATTTAGTTCCATTCCCATATGACAAAAAGGAGTACCGCAATCCATACATCGCGCTCCTTGACGTGCTAACGTTTCGTTTGAAAATGGAAACGTATATTCATTCCAATCATGTAAACGGGAAAGCGGATCGCGCTTTTTTTCTTCCTCCCGTACATATTCCATAAATCCCGTTGCTTTCCCCATCGTTCTCCCCCTTTCTTTTTTTACAGAAGCGATCGCTTACTTTGCGACCGCTTCGATCACTTTTTCAGCGACGACACCTTTTTTTGTGGCGACCGTTTCAAACGCTTGAAATACCGCTTCGTCATGCGACAGCCCGCGTTGCTTCATCGTCTCGATTGTTTCAATCATAAGCTTATAATTTTTCGGAATGACTTTGATGATGTCTTTCACAACTCGTTCCCAATTTGCAAGCACATACGCTGCTTTTGGACTTTCTGTATATTCATAATGTTTCATAATCATATGTTGTACATCTCGTATTTCGTTTTCATCTACTAATGACTCAAATAAAACGAGTTCACGGTTCGCGCGTTTTTTCCACGCATCGTCATCAGCAAGTACGTATGCTATACCACCGGACATTCCAGCGGCGAAATTTTTCCCAACAGAGCCGAGGATGACGACACGTCCGCCTGTCATATACTCACAGCCATGATCACCAACACCTTCAACAACAGCAACAACTCCGCTATTGCGAACGCAAAAACGTTCCCCAGCTCGACCGCGAATGTACGCTTCACCACTTGTTGCACCGTAAAAAGCAACGTTTCCAATAATGACTTGGTCACTACATGCAAACTCCGCTTCATGCGGTGGACGAACGATTACTTTTCCGCCTGATAGCCCTTTTCCGACATAATCGTTCGCATCTCCGATGAGCGTCATCGTCATTCCTTTTGGTACAAACGCCGCAAAACTTTGGCCGGCTGAGCCGTGAACATGTAGTCGGATCGTATCTTCTGGAAGACCTTCTTCTCCGTATCGTTTTGATATTTCACTCCCAGCCATTGCACCGACCGTGCGATGAACGTTGCGAATCGGGACATGTAACTGTATCGGTTTTTTATCTTCTAGCGCTTTCTTTACCGCTGGCAAAAGAATCGTATGATCAAGCGTTTCATCAAGACGATGGGATTGTGGTTTAGAAAATGTTCTCGGTCCGTCCACTTGATACAACAAGCGCGATAAATCAAGATGTTTCGCTTTCCAATGTCGCTTCGCCTGCTCACTTATTTTTAATACATCCACCCGTCCAACCATTTCTTCGATCGTACGGAAACCGAGTTGCGCCATCATCTCACGCACTTCTTGGGCGATAAAATACATGAAATTGACGATATGCTCTGGTTTCCCTGTAAATTTTGCCCGCAATTCTGGATTTTGTGTCGCTACACCAACAGGGCACGTATCTAAATGGCAAACGCGCATCATGACACATCCTAAAACGACAAGTGGAGCCGTCGCAAAACCAAATTCTTCTGCACCAAATAATGCGGCCATCACAACATCGCGGCCAGTCATTAATTTTCCGTCTGCTTCTAATACAACGCGATCTCGTAATCTGTTTAACATAAGCGTTTGATGCGTTTCAGCTAAACCGAGCTCCCACGGAACCCCTGCATGTTTAATGCTCGTTTTTGGCGAAGCGCCCGTACCACCGTCATATCCGCTAATGACGATCACATCGGCACCACCTTTAGCTACTCCTGCCGCGATCGTACCAACGCCGGATTTTGCAACGAGCTTCACACTAATGCGCGCATGACGATTCGCATTTTTTAAGTCATAAATGAGTTGAGCTAAATCTTCAATAGAATAAATGTCATGATGCGGTGGCGGTGAAATAAGTTCCACACCAGGCGTAGATCCACGCACGTTTCCAATCCACGGATATACTTTATTAGAAGGAAGTTGCCCCCCTTCTCCCGGTTTTGCACCTTGCGCCATTTTAATTTGTAACTCATCGGCATGGACTAAATAATGACTTTTTACACCGAACCGTCCCGATGCAACTTGCTTAATGGCACTGCGACGAAAATCACCATTTTCATCTCGTACATAGCGCCGCGGATCTTCTCCACCTTCGCCGCTATTGCTTTTTCCACCGATGCGATTCATCGCAATCGCAAGCGTTTCATGAGCTTCTTCGCTCAATGAACCATATGACATAGCCCCTGTTTTAAATCGGCGTACAATCGCTTCCACAGGTTCTACTTCTTCAATAGGAATCGGTGTGCGCGTTTCGTCAAACGTAAATAAATGACGTAAAAATGTCATTTGCTCTTCGTTTGCCATTTTCGAGTATTGTTTAAACAGTTCGTAGTCATTTTTTCGACATGCCCATTGTAACGTGTGAATCGTTTTCGGATTAAACGCATGATGTTCACCGTTTTTGCGCCATTGCAATTCACTTCCAGAATCTAATGTTTGATCATAAGATGTGTGGAACGCTTGCATATGACGCATTTTTGCTTCTTGAGCAATTTCATCCAAACCGATTCCGCCAATTTGTGATGCTGTTCCTGTAAAATATTTCTCAATCACATCCGCACCAATACCGACCGCTTCAAAAATTTGCGCCCCACGATAGCTTTGTACGGTTGAAATACCCATTTTTGACATCACTTTCACAACGCCATCCGTCGCTGCCTTTTTATATGTTTCTACTGCCTTTTCGTATGTGGAGTGAAGCACTCCTTTTTCGATCGCTTCTCGAATAGTCGCAAATGCTAAATACGGATGAATCGCATCTGCCCCATAACCGATTAACGCGGCAAAATGATGTACTTCACGCGCTTCTCCGCTTTCAACGATTAAGCTTACTTTTGTACGCGTCCCTTTTCGAACAAGATGTTGATGCACTGCGCTGACCGCAAGAAGGACAGGGATAGCTACACGTTGTTCATCTATTGATCGATCAGATAAAATGAGTAATGTCACACCGGAAGCGATGGCTTCATCTGCTGCTTGACATAATTCGTCTAACGCCTCTTTTAAGTTGTCTGTAAAAACAGTTGACAACGTGACGCTAGCGAATTCGCGATACGGACTCATTCGAAGTGCCCTTACTTGTTTGTCAGTTATAATCGGGGACTGTAGACGAATGCGCCGAGCAGCAGACGCATCTAGATTTAACAAATCTCCTTCCTTGCCAAGCAACGTCACTGTTGATGTAACGGTATATTCACGAATGGCATCGATCGGCGGATTTGTTACTTGCGCAAATAGTTGTTTAAAATAATTGAACAAGCTTTGTGGCCGGTCGGACAAAACCGCTAACGGTGTGTCATTTCCCATCGCCCCTGTCGGATCTTTTCCATCTGTCGCCATCGGAATGATCGTTTTCTCGACATCTTCATACGTATATCCGAACGCTTTTTGTTTCGTGACGAGATCATCAATCGCTTGTTCATCATCGTCGGTTGTGAATTGGTCAATTGAAACGATTTGTTCGTTTACCCATTGACGATACGGACGTTCATTGGCAATTTGTTTTTTCACTTCTTCATCAGATATGATCCGTCCTTGTTCGAAATCAATAAAAAGCATTTTCCCAGGGCTTAATCGTTCTTTATACAAGACGTTTTCTTGTTCAACATCAACAACTCCAACCTCTGATGAAAAAATAATATAATCATCTTTCGTCACATAATAACGAGCAGGGCGAAGACCGTTCCGATCTAAAACCCCTCCAATTTGTTTTCCGTTCGTAAACACGATCGCTGTCGGACCATCCCACGGCTCCATTAGACAGCTGTAATATTCATAAAACGCCTTCCTATCCTCGTCCATCTCTTCATCCCAATACCACGGTTCAGGAATGAGCATCATCGCCGTTTCAGCGAGCGATTTTCCTGCTAACACAAAAAATTCAAACGCATTATCGAGCATAGATGAATCGCTTCCGTTCGTATCTAAAATCGGAAGCACTTTTTGTAAATCTTCACCAAAAACATGTGACGTAAATTGCTTCTCCCGGGCCATCATCCAATGAATGTTGCCACGCAACGTATTAATTTCTCCATTATGGATTAAATAACGGTTCGGATGCGCCCGCTCCCAACTTGGAAACGTATTTGTACTAAAGCGAGAATGAACGAGCGCAAACGCAGAACGAAATCGCTCATCTTGTAAATCGATATAAAAGGCATCTAGCTGCTCCGGAGTAACTAGTCCTTTGTAAACAATCGTGCGACTTGATAAACTCGCAAAATAATATTCATTGTTTTTTACGACTTTTTCTGCTCGTTTACGAATGACATATAACTTTCGCTCAAAATGTTGTTCATCTGTCACTTCATCACTCGCTGCAATAAAAAGCTGGCGAATGAACGGATGACTTTTTTTTGCTAATGTTCCGAGTTTTTCGACATCAACAGGCACATCTCGCCATCCGAGTAACGTTTGTCCTTCTTCATGAACGATATGAGAAATTTGATGCTCTAACATCATTCTTTTTTGCTCGCTCTGCTCAAAAAAGAAAATCATCCCAACTCCGTAACGTCCTTTCGGAGGAAGCGAAAATGAACAAACGTCCCGAAAATAATCATCAGGAATTTGCACCATGATTCCAGCCCCGTCACCTGTTTGCGGGTCGCTTCCTTGACCGCCACGATGTTCTAATTGCCGTAACATATGAAGGCCTTGCTTTACAATATGATGGGACGCTTTCCCTTTTAAATGAGCATATAAACCGATCCCACATGCATCATGTTCAAACTGCGGACAGTACAATCCTTGCGCTTTTGGTAAACCTCTCATGTGAATCCCCCATTCCGTCATCATGTATGTATAATTGTAGATTTCAATAATCATACAAACAATATATAATTTAGATAACATTCATCTCATTTTGAGAATGATAGAAAGGATTAACAAATATGGAGTTAAGACAACTCATTTATTTTACGGAAGTTGCGAAACGGGAACATGTGTCAGAAGCTGCTGAAGCATTGCATGTTGCACAATCCGCCATCAGTCGCCAAATTGCCAATTTGGAGGATGAGCTTGGGGTCAAGCTGTTTGAACGAGAAGGAAGAAATGTGAAATTAACACCGATCGGACGGCACTTTTTACAACATATTGAATTAGCACTAAAAGCGATCGACTATGCGAAACAACAAATTGAGGAATATTTAGATCCAGAACGAGGAACGATCAAAATTGGTTTTCCAACAAGTCTCGCTAGCTATACGATGCCGATGGTCATTTCTACGTTTAAACAACAACATCCACACATTTCCTTTCATTTACGCCAAGGGTCGTATAAATTTTTAATCGAGGCGGTGAAAAAGCGAGAAATCGATTTAGCTTTTTTAGGTCCTGTTCCAACAGAGGAAAAAGGTATTCGAGGGGATATTTTATTTACAGAGTCGTTCGCAGCGCTCATTCCAAAAGATCATCCTCTTAGTCAAAAACGAAGCATTGCGCTAAGTGAATTACGACACGAGCCATTCGTCATGTTTCCAGAAGGATTTATTTTGCGAAAAATAGTAGAAGATGCTTGTAAACAAGCGGGCTTTTCTCCAATTATTTCATCGGAAGGGGAAGATTTAGATGCGATCAAAGGGCTCGTTTCAGCAAGTATCGGTGTCACTTTATTACCAGAAAGCACGTTTTATGAGACAACTCCACGCTATACAGTGAAAGTGCCAATCGAACTTCCGCTCGTTCGCCGCAACGTCGGAATTATTTTACCGAATCACGATCTAGCACCATCTGTCAACGTATTTTATCAGTTCGTCAAACAATTTTTCGCCATGTTAGATCGATACCAGTAAGCCAGCTGATGTGCATAGCTGGCTTACTGTATAACTACACAGATAAATCGATACCAACAACCCCAACAACACAACCTTCTTGAACAATTGGTGCTGAAATGGTCAAACACGGCCGTTTTGTCAGCGCTGATGTATATACAGAAGAAACGTACACATTGCCTTTAATTGCCTCGACAAACCACGGCCGAGCTTTGGCATTTACAAGACCTGCTGGAGGATTTGAGTAAATAAACGTTCCATCGATTCGATTTGACCAAACTGCCTCGACATTGTCGTTTACGTGTAAAAATTCATTTAAATACGACTCATGTTCACTCGCATCTAAGCGATCAAACGGATAAGAGCGCACAAATGATGTAAGCTTTTCTTTCATTCGTTCAATGACGCGCAAATCCATAGAGAACGTTTTTTCATGGTCATCTTTTTTCATAATGGATTGTAATTCATTTGATGTTTTTTCAATCGCTTCATTGACTTTTAACATTTGTTCAACATTTTTATGCTGTATATCCATATGTTTCGCTACGTCATGCGCATAGTTTTTATTTTCCGATGCCATCGCTGAAATATATGCAAGCAAAGCTGAAATTTCTTGTACACTCGCTGTCTGCCCTTCAACAGATTGTGCCGATTCGTGCGCCAATGCAGTCATATCATGCAACCGTTCTTTAAACCCAACCATAAGAGATAATACACGGTTCATTTCGCTTGATCCGTTCTCGATTTGCTCATTTTCTACTTCTACCATTCTCATCGTCGAATGAATCCCCGATTGGATAGAAGATAAAATATTTCGCGTTTGTTCTACTGCAACAGATGTTTGATTCGCTAATTTTCCTACTTCAT